>Ga0209291_1001812_pt1 | contig 18314 bp, 17 predicted proteins | sample GOMGulsemesocosm_FD_184633 | JGI IMG/M metagenome (GOLD analysis project Ga0209291, IMG submission 184633) | Methane-oxidizing microbial communities from mesocosms in the Gulf of Mexico - GOM9B Gulf of Mexico (SPAdes) (version 2) | ecosystem: Environmental > Aquatic > Marine > Cold seeps...
AAAGAAAAACAATTGGCTTACAGGTGAAGCACGGAAATATTATTATCCGTGCGCCATATTATGTCTGCGAGCAAGACATTGCCCATATAGTAAAGGCAAAAAGTACTTGGTTGAAAAAAAAAGTCGCAGAGCAAAGTAATCGCCCGAAACTGCCAAACAAAGCATTTAAAAATAATAGTTCGATATTAATTAATGGCAAACTTAAAGCACTCAATATAAGTTATGCCTTGTTCAGTGAAATAGCCATTGATAACAATACTATTCAACTTACCCTTTCTAATCGTATAAAATCAACAAGTAACGAAGCCTCGCAAGTTAAAAAGCAACTTGAGACTTGGTTTAAACAGCAAACTGTTAATTATCTAGATAAACAATTAAGTGATAAAGCTGAGCAAATCGGCGTATTTCCTAAATCATTTAAAGTACGCCTATATAAAGCGCGTTGGGGCAGTTGTAATAGCAAAGCTGAATTAAGCTTTAGTTCGCTCTTAGCAATGACCCCTGACTGGGTATTTGATTATGTAATTGTACATGAGCTTTGCCACTTAATTCACATGAACCATTCAACAGCGTTCTGGCAATTAGTCGCCATTCATTGCCCGAATTATCAGTCAGCAAAAGCTTGGTTGAAAGCTCATCAAACTCAACTTCACTGGCCCACTTTATAGTTTATTAGTACTCTCTTATCAGTTTAGTGCTTAAAGTTACATATTAGATCACTAGCATAAAAACTTAATACAACCTTGCTTTGTCAATAGCTTTAAAATCTCCCCCTGTAAGTTAACTAGCACCATTAGGGTTTAGTTAATGTGACAACTAAAAAATTAAATTCTAAATAAAAGTTAGCTAAATCCTTAACTTACCATTTAATTTTGGCATGAATATCGCTTAAGTTTTAATCATTAATAACAACCTGGTAACTAATGGTAATTGTTAACTGACATTTCCATTACAAATAAACAAGGGGAAGAATATGAAACTAAACAGTTACAGCTGGAAAGCAACTGCTATTTATGCAATTTCAACAGCGATGTCTATAATATTAATCAAAGTTATATTCGGCTGGTAATTGCCGTATCGGCAAAGAAAAATAACAGATATTATCCTTATTTTTTATCATTTTACGTCTAATTTTTACTAGTATTGCCCTTAAAGCGTAAAAAAACGACTTTTTGACGCTTTATTGTTTAACAGTGCCTGCAATTTAGGGTAGATTAGGGGTATAAAATTAAAAATAAAGGATTAATTCTCACATGAGCTTTTCAGTTCTTGTCTGTGATGACTCAAATATGGCACGTAAACAAGTTTTGCGTAGCCTACCCGAACAATTATCTGTAAATGCGCAACTTGCCACAAATGGTCAAGAAGCGGTCGATTTACTTCGCAGTCAAAAGTTTGACATACTATTTCTTGATCTCACCATGCCTGTACTTGATGGTTTAGGCGTTTTACAAACATTGAAAGATGAAAATATCACACCAGCAATTTTTGTAATCTCTGCCGATATTCAGCCTGAAATGCAAACCAAAGTAATTGAACTTGGCGCGAAAGCTTTTTTACGTAAACCCGTTCAATTAGACGTACTTAATCAAAATTTAAAAAGTCACGGTTTTATATGAGCGAACTTAATTTAAACGAAGACCAGCAAGATTGTTTACAAGAGATAATTAATGTTGCTATGGGTCAAGCCAGTGATCAACTTGCACGTTACTTAGATACCTTCGTTTATTTAAAAGTACCTAGCATTGAGCAGGTCAGTACCCTCAGCCTTATTGAGACTATAAATAAAAATGAAAAATCAGTGGCTGTTGTTAGCCAAGGTTTCTTTGGTTATGAGGGAATTCGCGGTGAAGCATTATTAATGTATCAACCAAAAGATTCTGACCGCCTTGCAGATTTGCTCGGGTATGAACCCGATGAACTATCAGTTGAAGAGCAAATTATCGATTTAAGCTCAATATTAACAACTACTTTTTTAAATGTCTTTGCTAAACAAATAGACAATCAAATGTCGTACAGTGCTCCTCGTCTATTAGCCGGGTCACAAACTGCGATATCTGATCACCTTGCTCAACAGTCTTTTAATTGGGATTTAGCACTAAAAGTTAAGATTACTTATCAAGTCACTGACTACTCCTTTAATTGCGATATGGTGTTACTAATACCTGAATCCGCAATTAATAACATAAAGGCAGTCATCGACAGAATTTTGGAAGAATTTTAATGTCTCTTGATGAAATTTGTTCTGACATTGCCAATAAGTTAAATACCGGCATTCTCATTATTGATAATGAATACAAAATCGTATTGTGGAATCGATATCTTGAAATTCATGCGAATAAAAATATTGATAATGTTAAAGGGAAAAATATCTTTGAAGTATTCCCTGAATTACCTGAAAAGTGGTTTAAGCGTAAAGTAGAAAGTGTATTTCAGCTAAATGCACAATCCTTTTGTTCATGGGAACAAAGACATCATCTATTTGAGTTGCAACATACACGCCCGATAACCACTAACAGTCATTTTATGGCACAAAATTGTACTTTTTTGCCACTTGAAGCTAAAAACAATAGTCAGCACGTTTGTATTCTTATTGAAGATGTTACCGATGTCTGTCATTACCAAACTATGCTTAACAAAACGTTAGAAGATCTTGCGCAGGCAAATCGTATTGACGGTTTAACACAAGTATTTAACCGAAAACATTGGGAAGAATGCTTAGAGAAAGAGTTTTCACGTGCTCGTCGTTATCAGCATGGTTTAGCATTGATCATGTTCGATTTAGATCATTTTAAATTACTTAATGACACTTATGGGCATTTAGGTGGTGATAAAGTGCTGATAGAAACCGCGAAAGTTATTAGCTCGCTTTTACGCTTAGGTGATTTATTCGGTCGTTACGGCGGCGAAGAATTTGCCATTATTTTGCCTAACACCGATAAAATGGGTGCAATAGACGTAGCAGAGCGTATTCGCGTTGCTATTAGTGAAAATGTAATAAAATTTCAAGAATCTCAAATTAAAGTAACAGCCAGTGTTGGTGTCGCGATAATTAACGAAAATGATTTACGATACGAAGACCTAATAGCTAATGCAGACCTTGCTTTATATGATGCTAAAGCCTCAGGAAGAAACCTAGTTTGCTTCGCAAAAGAGGTTGCTGAAGACTATAATATATGAATAAACATTTAGCTTTATACATAAAAAATTAGTAAAAACACCTTTTATTCATAAACTATAACTTTTTATTCATAAAAATCTATTGACAGAAAAACGCTGCTCAGGCATTTTATACCCATGAAAACATTTATCCGCCGTATTACCATTATTATTACCACTACCACCCTCACAGGGATGGTGGTCATCGGCTGACGTGTAAAAAACACATTAAAGAAAAGCCCGTGACCCTCAAAGGTCTCGGGTTTTTTTTTGCTCGAATATTAAAAACTTACTACACACTTTGGCTCGCAAAGCGTCAGTAATAAAGAGGAAGTAAAATGCGCGTATTAAAATTTGGTGGCTCGTCTCTGGCATCTGCTGAACGTTTTGTTCAGGTTGCCAAAATCATAGCTGATAAAAGTAGTGACTCTGCTTTAGCTGTCGTTGTATCTGCGCCACAAGGCGTGACTAATCACTTGGTCGCAATGGCTGAAAATAATAGTGATGAAATAAAATTACAAAATGATCTAGCACATTTTAAAAAAGCGATCATGACTATTATTGAAGACCTTAACGCGAGTTTGCCATCGTTTAACGCATTACACGTAGAGCAAACATTAACCAACTGGGAGCACAAGCTTTCACGTTATTTGCAAGGGGCAACAATGTTGTCTTATTGTCCTGATCATATTCGAGCAATAATTATCAGCATTGGTGAACGTTTAAGTGTTGCTTTACTTGAGTCAGTTTTAAACACGAAAGAAATAAATGTTTCTGTATTAGAGCCAGAGAAATTTCTAATCACTAATGACGCTTCACTCAATGCCGTTGCAGACTTAGTCTTATCTAAAGAAAATTTTCAGCGCCAGTATACAAATCTCAACAGAGTTTCATTAATGCCTGGTTTTATTGGTGCTAATGATCAACAACAAGTAACAACTTTAGGCAGAAATGGTTCAGACTATTCAGCAGCTGTTTTAGCTGTTTGTGCGCAAGCTGATTGCTGTGAAATTTGGACCGATGTCGATGGTGTTTTTAACGCTGATCCTCGTCTTATTAAAGAAGCTAAGTTACTTGATTATTTATCATACCAAGAAGCAATGGAGCTATCTTATTTTGGCGCGAGTGTATTGCATCCAAAAACTATTGGACCTATCGCTCAATTCCATATTCCATGCTTAATTAAAAATACTGGTAACCCATCAGCTCCTGGCACGTTAATCTCTAATGAAGATGATCAAACAAAACAAGTTAAGGCTATATCTAACCTTGACAACTTAACTATGGTTAATGTTTCAGGTCCGGGCATGAAAGGTATGGTTGGCATGGCTAGTCGTGTGTTTGCCACAATGAGCCAAGAAAGCATTTCTATAGTATTAATTAGCCAATCTTCAAGTGAATATTGTATTAGTTTTTGTATTCATACCATTGATGCGGCCCTGGCAGCACAAAGCTTACAGCAAGAATTTGAATTGGAATTACTAAATGGCTTACTAGAGCCACTTAAGTTACAACATGAACTATCAATAGTTTCACTTGTGGGTGACGGTATGCACCATCAGCAAGGCGTTGCGGCTAAGTTTTTCAGCTCTTTGGCACAAGCGCGTGTTAATGTAGTCGCGATAGCTCAAGACTCTTCGGAGCGGAGTATCTCTGTCGTAGTCGAAAAGCGTAAATGTACCGATGCGATGAAGGTTAGCCATCAAAATTTCTTCACTCATAAACCGACTATAGACGTATTTTTAGTCGGGTGTGGTGTGGTTGGCAGTGAGCTTATTGCACAAATAGCTCGTCAGCAACCAAAACTGAAAGCACAAAATATTTCATTAAAAGTTTACGGAATTGCCAATAGTAAAGGAATGGTTTTCAATAATGAAGGAATCGACTTAGATAATTGGCAGGCAGAGATCAATAAAAACCCAACTCCTGTTAATGTTGAAAATATCAAAGCTTTTGTTCGTGAAAATCATTTAATAAACCCAGTTTTAGTCGACTCCACTTCTAATGAGTCTTTAGCAATGAGTTATGTAGACTACCTTGAAGAAGGCTTTAACGTTGTAACTCCAAATAAAAAAGCCAATACTGACTCTTGGGAGTATTACCAAGCCTTGCGTAACGCAGCTCAAAAAACTAACCGACGTTTCTTATATGAAACAACCGTTGGCGCAGGATTACCAGTTATCGATACGTTGCAGAGTTTAATAAAGGCCGGCGATGAATTAGTTCGTTTTGAAGGCGTTTTATCTGGTTCACTTTCCTATATGTTTGGCAAGTTAGAAGAAGGCATGACCGTTTCTCAAGCTACTGCCATCGCGAAAGAAAATGGTTTTACTGAGCCTGATCCGCGTGACGATTTAAGTGGTATGGATGTAGCCCGTAAGTTACTTATTATGGCCAGAGAAGCAGGAATGCAACTTGAGCTAGCTGATATTGCTATCGAGCCTGTATTACCTGAAAGCTTCGATGCAAGCGGTAATGTTGATGAGTTTATGAGTAACTTAACTAAAATTGATGAAGAATTCGCACAACGTGTATCTGAAGCGAAAAGCGAAGGTAAAGTATTACGTTACATTGGTAATATAGTTGATGGGAAATGTAAGGTCTCTATTGAAGCTGTTGCCAGCAACCACCCTCTTTACAGTGTTAAAGACGGTGAAAATGCTTTAGCTATTCATAGTCGTTATTATCAGCCTTTACCGTTTGTACTTCGTGGTTATGGGGCTGGTGCTGAAGTCACGGCTGCGGGTGTTTTTGGTGATTTATTACGTACACTAGCATGGGAGCAACAACACTAATGTCTATTTCAGTCTTTGCTCCAGCCTCAATTGGCAACTTTAGTGTTGGTTTTGACTTATTAGGTTTAGCTGTTAGACCTGTTGACGGTACATTACTAGGAGATGTTGTTTCGATTGAAGCAGCCGATGAAAACACCCTAGTCGTTATTGGTGAATTCGCTAATAAGTTACCTCAAAACCCAAAACAGAATATTGTTTGGCACTGTATGGACTTATATAACCTTGCGCTTGAAAAAGCCCAGAAACCAGTGCAAAAAGTACAATTAACTTTAGATAAAAAGATGCCTGTGGGCAGTGGCTTGGGTTCAAGCGCTTGTTCTGTCGTCGCAGCATTAGTTGCGCTTAATGAGTTTTATCAGCAATATTTTGATGAAAAGACTATGCTTTTTATGATGGGCGAAATGGAAGCTAAAATCAGCGGAAGTTTACATTACGACAACGTAGCACCTTGCTATCTAGGGGGCTTGCAATTAATGGTGCCTGATAACCAAGTTATCAGCCGAACCTTACCGCAATTCGATGATTGCTTTTACGTTATGGCTTACCCTGGCATTAACGTATCTACTAAAGCGGCTAGAGATATTTTACCTGAAACATATAGCCGCGCAGATGCCATTGCTGCTAATCAAAATCTAGCAACCTTTGTCGATGCATGTCATCGTGGTGATAAAGAGCAAGCCTTCTCTGTAGTAAAAGATGTTATTGCCGAACCTTATCGTCAGCATTTGTTACCAAAATTTGAGCAGGCTAAGGCTCATTTAACTCAAGAAGATCATTTGGCGGTTGGGATTTCTGGATCTGGGCCAACCTTATTTTGCGTTTGCGAATCATTGGAAAAAGCAACGAATGTAGCTAATTGGTTGAAGAAGAATTATTTACAAACCGACTTAGGCTTTGTCCATATTTGTCAGGTTGATGAATCGGGTGCAGGCGTACTTACCGCTTAAACACTCTACTTAAGATATACAAATACAGAATTGATAGGAACATTATAATGAAATTTTATAATTTAAAAGAAAACGACGAACAAGTTAGTTTCGCGGGTGCAGTAAAGCAAGGACTAGGTAAAAATCAGGGGTTATTTTTTCCAGAAACAATTCCAGCTTTAGAGAATATCGACGAGCTACTCACCATGCCATTAGTCGAAAGAAGCGTACAAATACTTTTCCCATTCGTTGAAGGTGACTTATCAAAAGCACAATTGACCGATATTGTAACTAGTGCTTTTAACTTTCCAGCCCAGATCCAACCTATCAGTAAAGACCGTGCAATATTAGAACTTTTTCATGGCCCAACGCTAGCCTTTAAAGACTTTGGCGCACGCTTTATGGCTAAATGTTTACAAGAATTTAGCAAAGATAAAAAAATCACCATACTAACGGCAACATCGGGTGACACTGGTGCAGCAGTTGCACATGCTTTTCACGGCATTGAAAATATACGAGTGGTTATTTTATATCCAAAAGGGAAGATCAGTTTATTACAAGAAAAAATGTTCACAACCCTAGGTGGTAACATTGAAACACTTGCTATAGATGGTAGCTTTGATGATTGTCAGGCACTTGTCAAAAAGTCTTTTGATGATAAAGAGCTTGCTTCAAGCATAGGTTTAAATTCAGCGAACTCAATTAATATCAGTCGTTTACTCGCTCAAATTTGTTATTATTTTGAAGCTGTTGCACAGCTATCACGTCAAAAAAGTAAAGCTGAACTTAACGATATTGTTTTTTCTATCCCGAGCGGAAATTTTGGTAATTTAACAGCAGGCTTATTTGCTAAAGCTTTAGGTTTACCTGTAAAACGCTTTATTGCCGCAACTAACGCCAATGATACAGTGCCACGCTACCTTGAAACAGGAGAATGGACACCTCATGAAACAGTTGCCACAATTTCAAATGCCATGGATGTAAGCGATCCAAATAACTGGCCGCGCATTGAACACATGCTGAAGACAGGCATTGTACCAAACGATTGCATCAGCTCGGTTTCTATAGATGAAGAGCAAACACAATCAACGGTTTTACAGCTTGCTAAACTTGGATATATTAGTGAACCCCATGCCGCAGTTGCTTACAAGGCACTACAATATAATGCCGATGAAAGCGAGTTTGGTGTTTTTCTTGGTACTGCGCATCCAGCAAAATTCAAAGAAGTTGTTGAAAGTATTTTAGGGCAGCCTATCGGTTTGCCGAAAGAATTAGCCGATTGTGCGAGTGAAACTACTTTATCCAAAGATATGGCTGCAAGCTTTGCAGATTTGCGTGATTATCTTATTTCAGGCAATAAATAATTCACTACTTTGACATAGACTAATACAAACAGGTTGATAACTTAGAGAGTTAGCAATCTACCAAGATGTAATAAAAATGTTTACAATGGCCGTTAATTTATTAGCGGCCTTTTTATATCTAAATTAATAACTATGAAAATAAAACCACAATGGCAAGAACTACTGAATATAGAGCAGGAAAAACCATATTTTAGCCAGCTCGATACAGAAATAACAAATCAACGCACTGCCGGCGATGTTATTTTTCCCGATAAAAAAGACGTTTTTAGTGCTTTTTGTTATCAAGATATTACCGATATTAAAGTCGTTATTTTAGGACAAGACCCCTATCACGGAGAAAAACAAGCACATGGTTTAGCTTTTTCCGTTCAACCTGGTATTAAAGTGCCTCCTTCTTTAGTTAATATTTATAAAGAATTAGCCAATGAATACAGTGACTTTAATATACCAGAGCATGGTTGTTTAACTGAATGGGCTCAGCAAGGGGTGTTATTGCTCAATACAGTATTAACAGTAAAACAAGCGCAAGCTCACTCACATGCGAAGCTAGGTTGGGAGCAGTTTACCGATGCTGTAATTGCTAAAATCAGTGAAGAAAACAGCAATTGTGTCTTCATTTTATGGGGTGCTCATGCACAAAAGAAAGGAAAAAATATTAATAGCAAAAAGCATTTAGTATTAAGCGGCCCCCATCCATCACCTCTATCAGCTTATCGGGGATTTTTCGGTTGTCAGCACTTTTCTAAAACAAACGAGTGGCTGTCAGCGAACAATAAAAAAACAATAAACTGGCATTTATCAGAAAACATTTAACTGTTTATTTCCTAAATAGCTGTACTCTTCCGGCCATGGAAGCACAGCATACCGTTCGTCCTGAACTTCGCTGTGCTCTTCCGTCCATGGAAGCACAGCATACCGTTCGTCCTGAACATAAAAGCCCTTTTTATTTTTGATAAAAAGGGCTTTCTTATAATTATAATATTAACGCTAATATTATTTTACGGCTTGAATACCCCCATATTTCTATCGGTAAGCGCTTCTCGCCAACCACCAAGCCATTCTGACTTTGCATTTGTATTTTGATAAGGACAATTTTCTTTTGTTTTTCCGGTAAGACCTGCTTGATAACCATTTGAATGAGCTCTACCTAAGCGATCTCTTTTCTTTGTTCTCATTAATAACTCTCCGTCATTGTCTTTTTATACTTTTACATTTTGTCGAAATAAACAGCAGTCGACAATTAAGTTAAGGCCAAATAACAGGCTAAATCAAGCAACTAAGTTTGCAAAAAATGGAAAGAGATATTATGTAACTGTAAAAAAAGTATCATGACAATATTCAATAAATAAAACAATTTGTTACAATCTCTTGTTATTCTTTATAAATATTAAAACGTAGTTCTTTAGATAAAATTATTTTAATGTTCTGGGATGCCTAAGCGGCTAGAGGTTAATAATGGTTCGAGCATACCTTCAAGACCATTAAGTTTTACTTCATATATTAATTCAAGTTGCTGTCCTAACTTCCCTTCTGGGAACCCCTTTGATTTAAACCAAACTAAATAAGGCTCTGGTAATTTCAATAGCGGCCGACCAGCGTATTTTCCAAATGGCATAATGGTATTAACCGCAGCTAATAAAGCTTGTTGATCAGCTAACATGTATGGGCCTCATAATATTGTTTGTTATTGATTTTAAGTAGCAATGATATAACAAATATCAACGGAAATACTGCTTTATTCGATTATAATTATTGCCGCAGAAAAATGAAATTTTATCTATTGTTTCCTATTAGAGGTAGCATAAACACTTAACAAATTCTTGAAAAAAAAACTATTGGTAGCAAAGAACAACGGCATGAACAGGCGTAATTTACTTGTGTAATTTATAATCTCGGTTGACATAAAAATGTCATAACATCTCTCTATAATCTGCGTTAAATTAACTAATCAAGCTTAGTATTCAAATAGGGAACGGATATGTCTATAGTGAGAAAACGCAGCGCCGCCAATAAGGCCTACATTCCTTCAAATGCACGCGACAACCAATATATTTTGGCGGAGTTCGCCATAACAGATAAACTATTGTCCTTTATATCACCGAATATTTCTGACAATAGTACTCAGCCTTACTACAATTTTTATCAAAGTTTATCGCAATTACTATTCACCCTTAGTAATGATTATTCGATAAAAAATAGCCTATTTATTGCTAACGATAAACTTGTACGGGTTCGTTACAGTCAGGAAATGCATCAATGGCAAACCAATCAGCAAATATTATTTTATTACGATCCTCAAAGCCACGAATTACAAAATTCATTTTTTGATGCCAGCGTTCGAACTAAAAAAATCACCCTATTGTTCCTCGCTTCTGGTGATGACATTAGGTACAAAGCGGCCGATTTTCATCAAAAGGTTAATAAATTAGTTGCTAGCTTTTCACAACAAGTTCAGCTTTCAGCCGATGATATACGTTTACGAGATCATCAACATCTCACCTATGATATTTTTGCTAAAAATAAGGGCTGCTTAGGTACACAGGCACATAAGCTACGTCCGATATATGATCGTTATCACTCACAGAACACTGATATTCCAGAAGAGTGCTCCGCAATAAGTTATGCGGTGATCAACTTAACTATTAATAATCGTTTATTGGAATTAGTTGATATTGATAGTAACTCTAAAGATCCATACAACCCACTTTATACCTATTTAAGTGATACATTTTCTTTAGTGGCTAAACGCTTTAATTTAAATAACGGCGCCTTAATTGCCAATGGTTTAGTTCCTATTGTTCGCCATAGCCTACATGAAATAATATCAAAAATGGGTGAGCTACAAATGCTAGGATATAATCCAAAGCAGAGCCCCTGCGGTTTAGTTAGCAAATGGAAAGCGGATGAACTTGTTAATAATGTGCAATTAATTTTTGTGGCTACCACCGAAGACTCACAACATAGCGGCTATGGGAAATTTGTTAATCAAATTGAACAAGCGATGCGTTTATTAGCCACCGAACTTGAAATTCCCCCGAATAAAGATGAATTAACCTTAAGGTTTCATCAGCATATAGCTTACAATGTGTAGAGGTTTTGCCGTCTAAGCGATAATGGTGTTTAAACTTGGCCTTTTTTGCAGCTTTCTTTGCAATGTTCTTCGATGCATAGAAAGCTGGCGAGCAGTTGCTGAAACGTTACCTTCATTAAACTTTAATACTTGTTGGATATGTTCCCACTCAACTTGCTCAGTTGATAATGTTGGTTCAGGTATTACTGACACTTCATTGCTCTTCACAGACAACGTGTTGTGTTTGACTCCCTGTTTATTGTCCTTTTTAACTAATGCGGCTAATAGTGTTTGGGTATCGACAGGCTTAGTTAAATAATCATTTGCTCCCATTTTAATCGCATCGACAGCTGTCGCAATACTAGCAAAACCGGTCAATAAAATTAGTCGGCTTTGAGGTAATAACTTTTTAATAGGGGTAATTAGATCCAAGCCACTTTCATTATGTAACTTCATATCCAATAAAATAAATTCAGGCAATTGCCGATGACAAGTTAATAAAGCATCATTAATATTGTCTGCCAGATAACAAGTATAACCATGCTTTTCCATACGGCGTTTTAACAAATTGGCAAATGTTTTATCATCTTCAATAATTAATAATTTCATGAAGTACTTCCTTGTGCAGTTTTTGTCAACAATGGTAATTCTAACGTAACTATTGCGCCGCCTTCAAGGTGGTTTGTTAGGGTAAGTGTGCCACCAAGACGTTCTAAACTGGCATGACTTAAAAACACCGCCATACCTAAACCTTGCTCACTATTGACAGGTTTAACGCCCAATTCATTTAACATTATTGATGTAAATCCTTTGCCATAGTCACGAATACTCAACTGCCACTTATGAGTATTTTGTTTACTCGAAATTTCTATCTTTGCACTTTTATTTGCCTTTGTTGCTCTAATGGCATTATTGACTAAATTCAAAATTGCCGGTAACAATGAGGCATCGGCTAAAATATGGCCATATTCTTGACTAACGCTAAGTGAAGGAACTTGGATAAACTGCGCATCAACATCAGGATAATTCAGTCCCACATGCTCAATAACTTGCTCTATTATTTCTGTGCATGAAATATCTTTTGATATCTGCTCTTTTATATCAAATACCATAGTTCGAAAATCATTAAGACTTTTAGTACATCGTTTTAGCTCTACCTGTAAGTCGGTAATAATCGAGTTTTTAGGATAATCATCACTTAATTCATCAACCAACAATTGAACGGTGCCTATGGGAGTTGCTAATTGGTGCGTTATTTGAGCAGAAGCCACACCTAGTGATATTACTTTTTCTTGCTTTAACTGTTCTTCGCGAAACGCGGCAATAGCGAGCTCTTTTTTTGATATCTGCCGTGCCATTTGACCAACAACAGTGGCAACAACAATGCTAGAAAACAAAAAGTTAATCCACATACCAATGAAATGCCCTTCCATATTTCCGTGCATCACTGACATAGGTAACAACCATAATAAGACGCTATAAGAAGCAACAGCTAACAATGCCACAGCTCCTAACAACATTGGCGTTAATGTAACAGCGGCAATAGCAATAGGTATAAGTAACAAAGAAACAAAAGCGTTAGTTGCACCGCCGCTGAAATATAAGATCAATGATAAAAATAAAATATCAGCACAGATTTGCCCAAGTAAAGCGGATTTGTTGGCCTTATTACCTGAGCGAAAATATAAATAGCTCGCTAAAGTAAATAAAGCTTCAAATAGAATAATCAATAATAGGGGTAACCAAGGCAAGTGATATTGCAACACCAGATTGACAAAAAATATGAGTGCTATTTGAATAACAATGGCGATACTGCGTAGCAATAAAACGGTGCGAACTTGGTTGAACCTTCTAAAAAATAGCGACATAGTTATCAGCGTTAATTATTAATATTTACAGATAATACGCTATAAAAGAAAATATTTACCGATCAAAATAGCTTTTTTAATTTCATAGAAAAAACTTATAGACATCTAAACGGCTATTAATATAAACTTATTTTATTCAACTATTAAATAAGGTAATAACATGTCTGCATTTGAAGAAAAAATCACCCTAGCTGGTGGATGTTTTTGGTGTATTGAAGGCGCATATACACAGCTGGTTGGAGTTATATCTGCAGTATCTGGTTATATGGGTGGCGATGCTGCTAATGCAACTTATGAAGATGTTTGCTCTGGCGCTACAGAGCATGCAGAAGTAGTAGATATTACCTTTGATAATAGAGAAATTAGTAGTCGTGAAATCTTAGAAGTTTTTTTCACTTTACATGATGCCAGCCAGCTTAACCGCCAAGGTAACGACATTGGTAAGCAATATCGTTCTGCAATTTTTTATCACAACGAATCACAAGAAACATTAGCACTAGATATTATTAAAGAAATAGATGAAAGCGCCATGTATAACTCCCCCGTTGTTACTGAAGTAACTCCTTGTTCAGATTTTTTCTCGGGTGAAGGTTTTCATCAAGGTTATTTTAGTAAAAACCCTGAGAACCCATATTGCCAGGCGGTTGTTTCTCCAAAGTTAGCGAAGTTTAGAAAAACCTTTGTTGCTAAACTAAAAACAAACTCATAAAAAAAGAGCCATTTAAATCTCGTTAAATGGCTCTCTACAAATTAATTATCATTAATACATTAACGTATATAACTTTCTTCGATACTTATTAGCTAATGGATCACCTTCAGGCAACGCTTTAAGTACATCTAGATATAAATCTTTACTGACGGCGTCACTGCTGTTCTTTTGCATTAATCGAAAAAGTAATACTAAAGCTTCTTCATGACGATTCACTTGACTATACTGTGCCACTAATTGATGTTGCAATTCTATATTATCACTGTCACTTTGTAGTTTAGCTTCTAGTGCTTTAATTTCAGGAGAGTCTGCCGCTTGATTCGCAAGTTCAAGTTTGGCAATCAAAGCATGATAATGACTGTCTTGATCTACCATGAGAACAGTCGCTAATAATGCTTCTGCTTCTGTCGTTTTTCCTAACTGTAAATAAACATCAGCTAATAGTAATTTAATATCGGCACGCTGATTATCAAGTTGGTGTGCTTGGTTAAGAATAGTAAAAGCATCATTAACCTTGTTTTCAGCTATTAATCGTTGAGCCTGTGCTAAAAGCAAATCTTCTTGTTTTGGTAAATGTTTTACTAAAAAGCTATTAATAGCTTCATCTGGCTGTGGACCTGTTAAACCATCAACTGGCTGACCATCTTTGACCAAAATGGCCGTAGGTAAACCTTGAATCCCAAACTGTTGGGCAATTTGCTGCTGAGTTTGACAGTCAACCGTTGCGTAAATGATATGCTCTTCGAATCCTTGCAAACCAGCGGCTAATTTATCTTTCAACTCTAAACTTTCTGGTACTTGCGCAGCCCAAAAATCGACCAATACTAATTTAGCTTTTGATTCTTCTAAAATTATTTGTTGAAAGTTGTCTAAGGTTATTTCAATGGCATTTGTCGTCACGTTGAGTTCCATTTGTTTATTTAAATATATCTATAGTGATTATTTTGGGGCGATTACATAAAGCTCAAGTATACCGTAGTAATTATATCGGTATATTTCCTTTTAGCTTACCCAATCTAATATCACACCAAATTTACTAACCACAAAACCGGCCAATGTAATATTACACTGGATTATTTCCGTCTTTTTTTATTCGTTTTTTAGCTTTTCCAATAAGTCGTGAATTTCAGCTTTTAACTCTTTATCTATAATTTTATTACAGCTAACTTTAGCTTTTTCCAAATGTTCAATTGCACCAGTTTTATCGCCTAGCTCGACTTTTAGGCTTGCTGCTGAATAGCCAATTGATGAACGAAAATCTTTAGAGTTAATTGCCTCAGCTTTAACCAAGGCTTGTTCATAAATAGTCACCGCCAATGCTAAATCATCTGTAAAATCAGCTAACGTTTCCCACTGTACTGGGTGGTCTTTATCTGTATTATCATGTTCTTCACAAAGTTGCTTTAATTCCAAATAATAACCATCGAATCTGGTTTGATTTCTTTGTTGAACGGCCCCTAATAAGCTATCGGTCAGAGAAAGTACTCTCTTGTATATTTTGGTATTCATAGTGTGGCCTTATTAATTATGGTAAACGAAGAATCAGTAGTGATTATAATGTTTTTATAACAACTAAACAGAAAATTTAGTGGCTGAATACATGAGATAGCGCAACTTATATATTTATAAATAGCATTTACTTGTCGTTTTTTTACAATATTTATAATTTCTATACGCCTAAAGTATGCCTTATATTTATAGGTAAACGAGATAACAAGCCATGATTAAGATTAAAAATATTGAGTCGCTAAGAAAATTAAATCAACTAAAGCAAGATTATTTTAAACAAGCAACAACAGCACTTGATGGAATGTGGCACTTTGGTTTTGCACCAATGGCTAACCATTATGGTTTTTATTTTAATGATGATTTAGTTGGTTTTTGCTGCATAAATGAAGATGGTTATATGCTGCACTTTTATCTTCAAGAAGAATATCAGATAAACAGCCAAGGCCTTTTTACACTAATTGCAAAGCAAAACAGTTCAATTATCAGAAAGGTTAAAGGTGCGTTTGTTAGTACCGCAGAGCCTCATTATTTATCGTTATGTTTAGATAGTTCATCTTCATTTAATGTTCATGCTTTAATGTATCAACATGTGATAAAAACAACTAACCAAGACATGCAACCTCTAGAATTACAACTTGCCACAAAAAATCAGTTGGTTGAGTTTGTTCAGTTTGCCATGACCAATATTGCTGCACCGGAGCAATGGCTTAATGGTTATTATGCTAATTTAATCACACGAAATGAATTATTCGGTTACTGGAAAAATCAGCAATTAGTAGCAGCTGGTGAGTGTCGATTATTTGATCGTTATCAAACAGAATATGCCGACATAGGCGTTATAGTTTCACAATTTCACCGTGGCAAGGGCATCGCTAAAAAAGTATTATCTGCTTTGGTACGACATGCCGACAAGCAGGAATTAACAGCAATCTGCTCTACTGAAAGCTGTAACATTGCAGCTCGAAAAGCAATTTCGTCGACTGGTTTTTTAACAAATAATCGCATCGTACAGTTTGAATTTACTCACAGCTAATTTATGCTATCGTTTGCATACATCGCTTATACACTCGCTAGCTAATCATTATCGGAGCATTTGATGATACTTTGGTTGAAAACCCCAAAATCACCCGACGTTGCTAAATATATTGAATGTTACTGGTTACTAGAACGAACTGATGAAGCAGTTGGTAACGAATATCCAAGACTTAATCCAGATGCATCAGCAAATTTAATTTTGTCTCCTCCCAATCAAAGGTACAAATATACAATTAATAATGAAGTGCAAAAGGGTAAAGGCAGTCACTTGCTTCACCCTTATAGTAAAACGCTACAGTTAGACCATTCACAGCCTCTTACTTGTTTAGGAATTAAGTTTCATCCTGGTGCTTTATATTCTTTAAAGCACACTAATATCGTTCAATACATGTTAGATACTGTTCATGAAATCTGTTTTAGCGAAATGCAACATTCTCTTAAAATATCAGAACAAACAGGTGAAAATGAAATATTGGCAATCGCAAAAAAACAGCCCGATAAATGTTGTAAAAAATTAGATGACCTTTTAATACCTTGGTTTTTAGAAGGCATTGAAGATAGGCATAGCACTCTCACTAGAAAAGTATTGCCTCTACTCGATGAACAACCTATTCAGCATTTAAGCAGTCTATTACACTGTTCACAACGTACTATTGAGCGGAGCTTTTTAAAAGTGACAGGGATATCACTAAAGCAATATCAATCAATGAACAAACTTGAGAAAATATTAGAATATCTCTATCAGCGCGAATCAAGCGATATTGATTGGGTAGATATTGCCTATCAATTTGGCTTTAGTGATCAGCCGCACCTTATTCGGTATTTGAAGAAACACATTGATTTAACACCAAACAATTACACTCAACAACGAGACTTCGCAATTGACCTTTATGGCGGGATAAAGGCTAAGTAATAGGAGCTATTTTATTACTGCATAAATTTATTGGAAACGTAAAAACGAAAAAGCTGAACAGCGATATATTTTCGGTAGTTCAGCTTTATAATTTTAGATAAAGTAAAATTAAACCTCGCGTAATAACTCACGCGCAATAATAATTTTCTGGATTTCACTGGTACCTTCATAAATAGAGGTAACCCGAACATCACGTGCCATACGCTCTAATGGGTATTCTTTGATGTAACCTGCTCCCCCCATTAATTGCAATGCGTCGTAACAAGCTGTATTTGCTTTTTCTGCAGCAAAAAACTTCGCCATAGAAGCCTCTTTACCAAATGGCAAACCTTGTTCTTTGGTGTAAGCCGCTTGCATAAGCAATAAACGCGCAGCTTCTAACTCGGTATAACGTTCAGCAAGTTTCCACTGTAAGCCTTGGAAATTAGACAATGCTTGACCAAACTGTTTACGCTCAGTAATAAATGCACGCGCATAATCCATAGCAGCTAAACCAATACCTAATGCCAATGAACCAATACCAATGCGGCCGCCAGCAAGTTCGCCTACAGCAACACCAAAACCTTTATTTTCCTTACCCATCATAGCGGATGCAGGAATACGACAATTGCTAAAATTCACTTCATTGGTTGGTGACGCTTTTTGCCCCATTTTTTCTTCTGCTTTGCTCACAGTAATACCAGGAGTATTAGCTTCGACCAAAAAGCATGAAATACCTTTACCTTTTGGTGCAGTAGCGTCGGTAACCGCCCAAACAACAAAAATATCGGCAAAACTTGCACTGGTAATAAAGAGTTTACTGCCATTTAATACGTATTCGTCACCTTCTAGAACTGCTGAAGTTTTCATGCCTGCTGGATCTGAACCGGCACTATTTTCTGTCAAACAAAAAGCGCCTGCTTTATATTCACCGCTACAAATTTTAGGTAGATAATTTTGCTTTTGCTCTTCATTACCTACCGCCTG
>Ga0209291_1001813_pt1 | contig 18292 bp, 16 predicted proteins | sample GOMGulsemesocosm_FD_184633 | JGI IMG/M metagenome (GOLD analysis project Ga0209291, IMG submission 184633) | Methane-oxidizing microbial communities from mesocosms in the Gulf of Mexico - GOM9B Gulf of Mexico (SPAdes) (version 2) | ecosystem: Environmental > Aquatic > Marine > Cold seeps...
GGTTTTTCAGATAAAATGCCGTATTTAGAATTTTATGGTGTAAAACCCGATTTTGATCAATGTGGTGAGCCAAGCCAACCTCAACTATCACAAGTACCGGTGAGCGATCTTGGGAATAACCCAATCCGCATAGTCATTCATGATCTACTAATTGATGTGGAATATGGTGAGGAACCTTATTCTTCACCCGATCTTTCCTTATTACCTATTAAGGTTAATAATAGTGAAAGAAAATAGATGTACTTAAAACCGTTTGAGTGCATTGAGAACTTAATACTACTGACCATAAAAACTATAAATAATTACAGTGCCAATCAAGCTGTGGGCAATATTTATCATAATATTTAACAATAATTTAGATTTAAAGTTGCTCACCCTTACAACTTTATACAATGCTGTTATGCTAATTAATAGAAATATTATCGCTACATACTGATTGGATAAATAATCAATAAGATGACTATTCATAAGCGGTGCACCTTTACCGTATAAATTGATACTAATCTCGGTGAAAGCTCTCTCAGCAAAAAATAATTGAGCTGTAATACCCATAAACAATAATGCCTGCAGTATTATAAGAATTGTGTTTAAGAATTTTGCAAACCTAAATTTTTTTGTTCTCGATCTTTCTAAACTCGTCATAACCACCCTTTTATTATTAATATTAAACCCTTTGGAGTAGGATTTTTTCGCGTATTATGCGGTTATCGTTGTTTTAATTGATGTCTTTCCTAAATAAAAGTCTAATGTGTTTTAAAACCATAAACATGCACCATAAAGTTAGCGTGATCTTCTGCTTCTACTTGTAGGTCGGTATTTATGCCGACAAGTTGTTGTGTCGCTTGAGTTAATATATTTGACGGGCTGAAGCCCGACCTACAATTGTCCGCACTTTATCTTTAAATGTCGTAATGTATGCGAATTACTGTTGTGAATCTTTAAAGAATTTTTTTATTTTTTTTAAAAACAATATGTAAACGATTGAAATTAATATTATATATGCAATTAAAGAAGCAGGTAAAACAACCCCGCCTAAACCATTGTTAGTAATTAAATATAAACCATACAAAGCAGCAGCCCAGTAAATGAAACCGACTAATTCATCAAGTAAAGTAAATTTAATTAGTAAACGAAAGAATTTTTTAAGTTTCATATACTACCCTTATTTCCATTGTTTAACTGGGGGATTTTGATATTTTAATTGATGAATCATCACATTAAATTTCAGATGATACTTGTTTTTTGTAGGTCGGCATTTATGCCGACAAGTTGTTGTTCCGCTTGATTTAATATACTGACGTGCTAAACCCCGACCTACAATTTGCTGCACCTTTAGCGGTAATTTATGATGTTCAATTACTCACAAAATCACTTGGTTATATATATAAACCAAAGGTTATCGATGAATTGTTTTTCTAGTCAGGCATTGAGCAAGAAAAAGTTACAACCACATTAAAATCCCCGATTATCTTTTTATCTGTCGCTAAAGGTATTTTAACTTGCTTACGGTCAAATATAACTTTAGCATTCAGTAATTTCGAATTATAACCATCCATTTCAAGTTGTGATGAATACTCAGCGATTTTTGACTTACATCCACATTCTGAAATTACCTTTATTTTTTTTTGTGACAATTCCAATAATGGCAAATCATCAATATAAACAACTTTAGTGTCGTTTATCATTATACAACTTGAAAGATTGTTATCTATTGTGACTTTTGTTTTTGAAGTGGCTTGTGAACAAGCTGAAATCGCAAAAAGAAGTAATAAACTATGTCTTAGTTCCGCCATTTGTAGCGACTCCTTTTTTATACTTTACTTTTATGATTATCGTATTGTTTTTAGTTGCCTCATTATAAGCTCTAAGTAGTGGGAAAATTCTTGTTTCAACCTCAATACAACCATGACTGTAACCTTTAGTTGAATCGTGAAGATAAAACCCACCTCTCATTACGGGGCTACATTTTGATTTGGTATCTAAATCCGCTGGTTCCATTCTTGCTCTGTTTTTCCCCCAGTTAGCCCAATAAGGGGCACAATCACCAGCTGTTTTCCCACTTGATATACTCTGTATACCCCAAGATGGTTTTAAAGCACATAATCCTCTACCATCGTCCTTAGCAAGACCATGATCGCTGAGGTATATTTTATAGAAGCCTTCTGGGATTGGTCCACTGTCCGGAATGCATTGATTTTTAGGTAACTGTGAATCGGAAAGGCCAGATGTAGCCTTGAAATCTCCCCTAGTTCCCCATTTTACTATTTGTCCATTGTAATCCATTTGATGATGCATAATATTTCCTTTTCCCTTTATACATAAAATTATTTTTAAACTTTTTAAACTTTTTAAACGACCTATTAATACGTCGTTTAAATCTAATGTTCAATTTCCGCACCAAACTTTACGTTATATAAAACACTTATTCAATATTATGATTTAGCCGCCTATTATTTATCCTTAAACAGCCTAAATACGGATATGATTGAGATCTTAACGAGTGAACCTTTTCTTTGTAGGTCGGTATTTATGCCGTCAAGGTGTTGTGCCGTTTGATTTAATATATTTGACGGGCTAAAGCCCGACCTACAAGTAAACACTGATTATGTATATTTTGCAGCCGTGTGATTATTTCATTTTGTTGAACAGCGCTAAACAAAAAAATGAAATAATCCTACGTTTTGATGTCCATTTTTCGGGTTGATAAGCCATTTTCTTAGCTACTTATTTACTTCACTTTATTGAGCTGTATTAAATGAAGAAGTTAACTTAGTTTCGTTACTTTTATTCTCGATGTGGTTTATTTTCTCCCACTTTCCATTCGTGTATTTTATTTCATAAAAAGGCCAATAATTATTATCAACTCGTAAGGTGATTACTCTCGCATTATTCTTAAAGTCTAATGTTTTAATTAACACGGCTGTTTGATGAGATTTACCTTTTACTGCTTTTAAAAAGTCATCAGTGGTGTTTATTGGTGCGCCGTCAATTTCTACAATGCGCTGCATGGCGTATAGGCCGTAACGTGTTGCGGGTGAACCATAGCTATAACTTGCTACATATACACCTTCGTCACTCACGTTTCCTTGTTGTTGTGCTGCGCGGTGTGGCGAGTGAAGATACAAGCCAGACCAATAAAATACTTGTGATATATCTTGGCCATTTAACAATGATGTTTTAAGTTTTTGAGAGTTTACTTTGCCTTCACTTAAGTAAGTTACGTTAACTTCTGGTGCTTGTGTTAAAACTTCAACTTGCCTAAAGTCTGACACTGGTGTGTTATTTATCGCTAATAATATATCACCACGCTTGAATGTTTTTGCACTATTTGAACTTTCAGCTACGTTGTATACGGCTAATAATTTATTGGAATGCGACTTTTGTTCAGTTAATTTATTTAACCATGCTTCAGGTAACCCCATTTGTAAGGCATCAACAGGTGCTATTTTGGTAAAGTTTACATCTAAAGAATATATACGCTTTTTGCCGTTGTTTAGCTGAATTAATTCTTCAACATATTCAGCTGAAATACCCGTGAGTATGGTATCTACATTATCACCATCACTTTGTTCAAACATAGTCCATAACGCGACCATTTCATTGGCTTTGTTCACTAAAATACCGTCAATAGACATGTTTGGGTTAACAAGACTGATGGCATTTATATTTTTGTCGACAAACTGCGGTACTTTAAAATTAGATAACCAAAGCTCGTCGATGGTATCTACTTCCGTTTCTCGATATTCAACAACGCCATCGTAGTTCATGCCAATTTGTTTAATTGACTCCCCTTGTTTAACTGCATTTTTACTGATTTTTATTTGTGTTACCGGTAGTTTTGCTACCGATGACGGGTTATAAGATACTAAAGATAGGTTATGTAAAGGGTGGATATATTCTACCTTTCCTTTTACTTCTACCCGATTGTTGAATATTAATTTAACGTCGCCTAATGAACTAAAAACGACACTTCTTGGTACAACAACCCAACCTTTATTTATGTCTACTATAACACCTGTTCCGGTAGATGAATTTTTACCACTTCTTCCTTGAATTGAATAAGGACTAGTAAAATTTATTTCAACCAAGGCATGTTCAGCTTTATCACTTATTGTGATCGGGTTGCTTTTTTCACTGTTAGTTGGAGTAATTTGATTGGCAATTTTTTCTGATTGATTACATGGCCAATATCCTAATTCTAAGTTTTTATAACAATAACTGTGTTCGAACCAAGTACTATTTATTTCTACTAGAGCATAGTTGCTGGTATTGGGATCGTTAAGGCTATAGTAGCGCAGATGTACTTTTGTATCGTCAACTATACTACTGAGTTGTTTATTAAACTCTTCAACCGTATTTACGTGCACGCCGTTAAATTCAGTAATAACACTTTTATGGGGTACGCCAGCTTGTTTGAAACTGCCCTTTGATATTGCAACGTACACACCTTTTATTGATTTGTTAAAATGTCTGGCTTGTTGATACGATAAGTTATGAAAAATCCCTCCGTCGAACTTTAAAAATGTTGAAGGGGTAAGAGTATTTAAATCACTAACCAGTACAGAAACCGATTTTTGTTCACCACGCCTTAATACTGACACCTTAATTTGTTTATCTACTGCCTTATTTATGTTTGATTCTAAAGCAGAAAACTCAGCAACGGTTTGATCGCCAATTGATAATAATATGTCGCCTACTTCCAGTGATTTAGCCGCTGAACTCTCTGGAATAATTGATTTAATAACTAACAAACCTAAAAAGTCTGGAAATTCCTTTCGATAAGTCGCTTCTAGTTCATCACTAAGCCCTAACCTTTTCAATTCAGCATAAGGTTTTGAAATAAAGGTTGTTTGTATGGTTCCTCGTGATATTGGCTCATTTTTTTGAAGCTTTTTAAGCGCGAGTTTTATTTTTTCTAAGGGTAGGTAAAATGCATTAGCAGATTTTGTTTGGCTACCTGCATTTAAAGCAACCACTTCACCTTGAATATTTATAACTGGTGAACCTGAGGAACCGCCCGTTGACGCTGTTGCAGCCTGTATGTAAGAAATATTGAAATCGTTATACCTGCCACGACCATATCCTGGCGCATCGCGATCAAGCCTAGCGATTGTACCATCTAAAATTGATATTTTTTGACCTGCATCGTTACCAATTATTCTTATAGCTTGGCCTACCGTTGGATTGGTATCACTAAGGGTAAACTGATGTGGTGTAAGGTGTTTTATTTGTGATGGGTCGTAACGGAAGAAACCAAAATCATGAACTGGATCTATATATAAAGGGGTTAGATCAATTTCTTCATTATTTATTAATATCGCTTTGGCGGTTACTGGCCCGGGTGTTACAACATGACGATTAGTTAAGATGATCCCCTGCTCTGCATCAACAATAAAACCGGTACTATAACCACTACTGTTCCACTTACCGTCAAAACTTATGGGTACATCTGTTTGAATGCTTACCACACCATTAGATACCTGCTTTACGGTGTCGTTCCAGTTTTTTTCATTGGTTGAAACCGTTGAACAATTACTTAAAACAATAAGAGCAGATAATGAGACGAGTATAATGAATATGTGTTTAGTTTTTAGGAACATCCGTTTGACCTTATCCTTTAGTACAAACAATTAGGGTGAAAGTGCGTAATATTTAACCCTTCGTTCTTTGATACTATGGCATGATGATTTATTAGTCAAAGTTATAAAAGTGTAACTTAATACCTCCGCTCTGTTTTCATTAATACCTCAGTTCCATTGTCTTCAATATTTGGTTTGGTGATCAACCATAAACCCCGTGTTAATAGAGGTAAAATCACAATAAATAAAAATGCATAGGCGCTATAAACATAACCTTGACCGATCAACGCAACTAAACCTACAGCATCGGCTATAAAAATAGCCGTAATAAGGAGTAAAAGAGAAATTGCTGGGCGTAATTTTTGTGGCATCGGTTTGGTATTCTCGTTAAAGCTGTTTGAGATTCTCTCATTTATTGTGTGTAAGAGTGCTGTACCTGTTTCTATGAAAGTACCAAAAATAACTATTTGGAAAATAATAATAAACTTTGGTGATTGTAGTTGAGCAAGTAAATAGTTTATCGGTAGGGGTTCATCTACCACACTTGGGTAATGTGCAATCATCGCGATTAATAAAAAGAGTCCGGGTAGCATTCCCAATGGACCACATAAAACTCCTGCTGTTATTGCGTCTTTGCGGTTTACAAAGCCTTTTACGACAAACAATACGGTCATAAATGAAATAACGTTGTAGCCTGAAAATTGCAAACCAGAAACTAATGCGCCAGCATCAAATTCGGGTTGGTTTATGGTGGATAAATTTGACGATATTTTCTCACCAAAAGTAACAAAACACCAAATAAGTAAAATGATGTACGCTATATATAGTACAACAGACCAACTCGATAAGAAGATTTCGATGGCCTTAGATCCTAAAAAAACCAATACACAAACAGTGCACATCAGCAAAATCGTGCCCATTATGGCCGGTAAACCTAATAGGCTGTTAACCAGTTCGCCGGATGCTGCGCCAATTACCGATAATATTAAAATTAATAAGGCGATATACGCTAGCTCAAACAAAAACCAGCTTGATCCTAATAACTTTTGAACAAAAGATTTATAGTTAAACAGTGAGAATGAACGTGAAAATTCAAATGCTACCGCGCAAATAATACTGATTGAAATAGTGGCAACTAACATCGCGATTAAACCTGCTTGAGGGCCTAGTCGTAAAAAGAATTCTATTAACTCTCTACCTGTGGCGTACCCACCACCAATCATAGTCGATTGAAATATTAAACCGGGTACGATTAACCGTGCAAAAAATCCCTTATTCATGTCCCTGCCTATTTAATAGCTCTTCTGATTGGTTTACCCGGTAAGGCACTTTTAATCAGTTTGCTGTTTTCTATAATTGGCGTTCCATTTACTATTACAGCTTGCATACCTACTGAAGTAAGTACCGGATTAGCAAAGGTTGCGCGATCGCTTATTTGAGTAAAATCAAAAATAACAATATCTGCATCGGCCCCTTCTTGTATACGACCTTTATAACGCATTTGATCTACACTTTTCTCAAGGATCTGCGCGGGGATCAAGCTCATTTTTCTTATAGCTTCAATTAAAGTTAAGCTTTTATCTTCTTTAACAAACTGACGTATAAAGCGAGAATAACTACCTGCAGCCCTAGGATGGGTTTTAGCCGATTTAGGTAGTGGCCATACATCACCCGAAATAACTTTTTTGGTGTTAATGTCTATCATCGGCAAACCGTCAGACGCTACAGCTCCGTTGGGGAACAACTGTGATATTTCATATAAGTGCTGATCTTTATCTGAATGCTCAGGATCTAAGTAGTTAAAAATGATTATTGAGCTTGGTTTTTCTTCTTGGAGTGTTTTAAAGCTTTGTGCAGTTAATGTTGTTCCGTTAAACGAAAAGTCGCTTTCACTTACATTACCTAAACGTTCTTTCCAGTTTGTTCCTCTAAACATTTGAGCACCAATAGCGGTGCTACCAGCAGCATATGGGTATGCTTCAACCGATATATTAACACCTTGTTTTTGTGCGCCTAATACAAGTTCGGCTACATCTTCAATATCACGAAAGCTGGTGCTATTTAAATGAGATATATGGGCGTGAGCTCCTGTTGAAGCAGCAACTGAAATAAGTTCTTGGTACGCTTCAAAGGAGCTTTTAGGCTCTAAAGAACTAGCAAAACGAATATGATTAAAGCTGGGTACATTATATTTAGCAGCTAACTTATGTAATTTATAATATTCTTTTCTATTTGAATTAGGACTATAACCCGTCATAATTCCAATACCTAATGCGCCAGCGTTTAATGATTTTTCAATAATAGCGATAACTTCAGTTTGTTGGTTTTGGGTTGCTAACTTTGTACTCCAATTTGGTAATTTAAAAACACCAAGTACTTCTCCTGGTACACCATTGTAGCTTGCATTATCTAACACGGTTGCTCGAGCCATTGCCCAACTTGCAGACGCTCCGTAATTTATTGGGCGACCTTCTTTTGCTATGTTGTTATAAAATTTTGATATTTCTAAAACACCTGCTTCTAGCTCTAAAGCTGTTGTCACTCCGTCAAATGCTTGTAAACGTGCTGAAGGTAAAAATTGGCCATGAGCATGTAAGTCTATAAAGCCTGGGGCTACTACTAAGCCGGTGGCATCTATAACCTTTGTTCCTTGTAAATACGATTTTGATATTTTAGTGATTTTTCCAGATTGAATTCCAAGCCAACGTGTAGCATCTAATCCTGTTTCAGGGTCTATTACACGACCGTTTTTTATCACTAAATCGTACGTAATTGCGTAACTTGATCCACTTAGCAATAACATAAACAATATAGAGCTAACTAAAGCGTGTGATTTTATAAACATGAGCATGATTTATTTCCCTAATTCTTGTTATATTTTATCTCTGTGCAGTTTTCAATTAACCCCAAAATGAAGAGTCAAAACATTTCACTGTCCCATAATCATAGGACAACCCATTAGCATGATCGTGTTTTAATAATAATGGCCCGTCTATATCAACTAAATCACATAACTGAGCAATAACAAATGAAGGCGCTATTGATAAGGAAGTACCTGACATATTACCAACCATTAATTTGTATCCTTTAGCTCGAGCTTGTTTCGCTAAATTTAATGCTTCGGTTAATCCACCTGTTTTATCTAGCTTAATGTTAATCATTTTATAGCGCCCTTCTATTTCTGCTAGATCTGATGAATCTAAACATGACTCGTCAGCAGCTAACATAATAGGAGAACAAAAGTTTTCTAGTTGTTTATCCTCTGTCTTAGGAAGCGGCTGCTCTATCATTTCTAACTCAAGCCCAATGCACTGCGGAAGAATTTCTGATAATTGTTTAAAACTCCAACCTTCATTCGCATCAACCACCAATCTTGCATCAGGACGTGCAGCACGTATGGCTTTTAAATATGCTAAGGGGTTATTCCCATTCAGTTTAATTTTTAATAATGAGTATTGAGAGGCTTCTGCTGCTTTTGCTGCCATGGCTTGTGGAGTATCTTCTAGCCCAATAGTAAAAACGGTTGTTTGCTCTTTAGGTTTAATCCCCGTTAATTGCCAAATAGTTTTGTTTGTTCGTTTGCATTCTAAATCCCATAAGGCACAATCAATCGCATTACGAGTACCTCCTGGCGGTAATAGTGTTAATAATTTTTGTCTTGAAATACCTTGACGAAGTTCAGCAACAACCTCGTTAAATTGCTCCAGCATAGTTTCAGGGGTTTCACCTATATAAAATACCCCTTGGCCTTCTCCCATTCCACGATGTATTCCATCAGATATTTCGACCACTATGCCGGTTGAACACTTAAATTCTTTATTATTAATACGAAAAGGTTGTTTATATTCCCAGCTCTCAATATGCGCACTAACCTTTAGCATACAACTCCCTCTGTTTTTGTTTCTTTAGTTTGAGTAAGGGGAAAATATTGGTGTATTTGTTCTACTATGCTGTCGCAGCCATCAATAAGAGGGTCAATACAAGGTAAGTTAGTTTCAGTTGCTAGTGCAGCAAGATAAGGAGCACGATCTTCTTTTGGTAAGCCTGAAGTGTTAACACTTATCCCGACACAACGTACATGTGGATTTGTTAACGTAGCCATTGCTAAATGGCGTTCAATACATTCGTTTACACTGGGTAGCAAATAATTTTTTAATCCGGATATATGAGTTCTAGCTGCGTCGTGACAAACTACAATGGCATCGGGTTGTGAACCATGTATTAAACCTAATGTTACGCCAGCATAGGCCGGATGAAATAAAGAACCTTGACCTTCTATTACATCCCAATGATTTTCATCATTAGCAGGCGATACAACCTCGGCGGCACCAGAAATAAAATCGGCAACTACAGCATCTACAGGTATCCCAGAACCGGCAATCATGATGCCTGTTTGGCCTGTTGCTCTAAATGTAGATTGAATACCTGCTGATTTCATTGCTAGCTCTATCGCAAGCGCTGTATATTTTTTACCAACAGCACAATCAGTACCTACTGTAAGAATACGTTTACCACTACGTTTTTTTCCTGTACCAATAGGTATATATTTAGGAGGGTTCCTTACATCAATTAATCGCGACCCAGTAATATCAGCCATAGTCTTAATAGCTAGGTTGTCTGCTAATTTAAAGTGCAAACCACATATAATGTCTATACCTTCGGATACGGCTTCACCAATAACATGCAACCAGCTATCAGGAATAATTCCCCCCATGGGAGCTACGCCAATAATTAAGCTTTTAACGTTTGCATCTATAGCCTGTTGAATGGTGAGATCAGGAATGCCCATGTCAACTTTACAGTTGGGTAAACGTAATTGACCAGCAACAAATTCAGGTCGCCACTGCAATATGCCAAATCCTGTTTTAGCAAAGGTTTTTTCCTGAACGTCGCCTAACATAATCAGGTATGGCGGTTTAATATCAATACTTGTCAGTTCGGTCATAAACTAATCCTGTTAAAAATGTTATAGAAAAATAAGGTATCAAACTGCAGATACCTTTAAAGGGGTAAGCCTAGAATTTTCTATTCAAAACTTATACGACATATTTACACCTACAGTTCGAGGCATTATTGGCGTAGCCGTAGCATCTAAGTGGTATCCACCCGTAATAGGAATATTGTTGGCTTGTGCACTGGCGAAGGCTTGTTCATTTAATAAGTTAGTTACATAAAAATTAACCGATGTTTTATCTATAACAAAACCAGAATTGATATCAACAAGAATATAATCATCGCTGGTTATGTTAACCAGTTCATCTCCAATGTCTCCGTCAATAAACGCTGACGGTGCGCCATCGGTATATCTAAAGCCACCACTTATGTTTGCAATTATGTTGGCTGACCAATCAAAACTATATTTGGCTCTTGCTGATGCTGTCCATTTGGGAACACCGGGAACTTCTGCTCCTTTAACGCCATTTAATTCAACTTCGTTACTATTTAACGTACTGTCGGCATAAGCGAGGTTGGTGATTAAGGTAAAGCCATTGTCAAAATCAACATCAAAGCTGGCTTCAAAACCTGTAGCTGTTATGCCATCGGCAGCATTGCCAGATCCTCTGACACCAAAATAATATACCGGTGCTTGAAAGTTATCCCAATCTAGTGTCCAAATTGAAAGATCGTAATGGACAAGCCCATTGTTAACCTTTCCCTTAGCCCCAATTTCATAACTCCATAAATCGTCTTGCTCTAAAATAGGTTGGGTAAGTTGCTCTCCTGTAATGGGATTAGCAATAGATAAATTGGCTGAAGCTGGTCGGTAACCACTGGCAATGCGGCTGTATAATGACATGTCGCTGTTTACTCTATAGCGCGCAGCTAATAAATAGGTTTTAATTTTGGCATTTGCATTAGGTAATGATGAGTTACTGGCGCCACCCGCTAACGGGCCGTCGGAAATAAAGTTTAACGACATAGATGTATCGGCGTAGCGCATACCAGCAGTTAGATCAAAATCATCGTTTATGTAATATGTGGCATTAGCGAAAACTGACTTTTCCTTATAATCACTAGGAAAAGACGCTTGAAATGCTAAGAAATCACCCGGTTGACTTATGGCGAGTTGGTCTGAGGTGGTTGACTCATCGGCATAATATAATCCTGCTAACCATTCGAAGCTGCCGTCATCGTCTGAGGTAATACGTAGCTCATGAACATTTTTTTCTGAACTTAATGGCGAAGCGAAAGGAATATCGGTTGTTGTACCTGCAGGATTACCTTGTATTAAATCAACTAAGCCTGAGAATTTCGAGGTGAAATCAACAACATTATCTGATTCATATTTTACGAAACTACTTGTTGCGGTTAAGGTTAACTCATCAAAATAATAATCTAAGCTGCCTGACACTAAGGTATTTTCAACTAGATTTGTAGAAAGCTGATCATCGCTGATCAAATAACCATAAGTCGGTTTTTTGTCTATGCCGTTTAAGCGAATTTTAGAAGTACCGTTAAATTCTGACTTTTGTTGTAAGGCTTTTAGCCTTAATTCCATTTTATCTGTAGGTACGAACAGTAAATCAGCAGAAAACCCTTTATTTCTAGAAGAATCTGCATCTTCCTTAATAATATTGCCTGTTGTTGTATCTATACGATCGACAAAGCCACCATGATCGTCGTAAAAGCCAGCCACCGTTAAACCTAATTTATTATCGATTACGGGTAAGCTAACAAAACCTGAGTACCTTTGATTAAAATCGCCATCTTTCGTGCTTGAGAAGTCTACACCTACACCACTTCGTGTAGTTTCTAATGCAGGTTTTTTAGTGATGTAGCGCATTGCTCCGCCCACCGACGTAGCTCCGAACAATGTGCCTTGTGGACCTTTGATCATTTCGATTCGTTCAATGTCTCCGAGCAAGCCGTCAAAGAATAATGTTCCACCACCTGCAAAGCCACTATTACTTGTCATGGGAATGTCATCAACATAAATAGAGACTACTGCTGTATTACCTAGTTGTGAAACTCCTCGAGCGGTAATAGCTCCTTGCCCCCGTTGGCTTTTACTTCGGGTAATACTAAACCCTGGTGTATATTCAACTATATCGCTAACGGTAGTTAATCCTGCATCTGAGAAGTCGTTTGGCTTAATTGCAACAATAGCAGCGGGTACATCTTGAAGTGCTTGAACACGTCTTGATGCGGTAACAGTAATAATTTCTGTATCGTCTTGCGCTATGTTAACAGTATCAACTTTTTCAGCGGCTACTGAATAAGGTGCGATGACATTGAGTAGTGTAGTTGCGATAACCGTTAACGACATTTGATTTTTAGATGTATGTTTCAAGTTTGCTCCCTAGTACTAGTAGCACATGTGCATTTAGTAACTCAAAATATAGTCGTAAATAGTTATCATAGGGGCACAGCAATTATCATTTTGTCATTGTTTTCAAATTTCGATATTTAAGGCTATGATTAAGCCATTACATCACAATGGAAAGTGAGTAGAACATGCACAAAAATAACCTTGCTGCTACCGATACAGAAATACATGCAACAACTTCTACACAATTAGCAACCTATCATTGTGTCGACAAATTCTTTGAAAATTTAAGAACAAACTGTAATTTTCCCTTTCTAAACCAAATAAAAATTTGTTTTGAGAATTTTGAGTTGATCGCAGGAAACTCAGGGTTAAAGTTTACATATCGAACTTGGTTTGGGGATGGTTATGGTGAACTGTTCGCGCCGACACCCTCTACAGCGATATTATTACTTTCAGGTGTTTTTTATGATGTTGAAAAGCTAAGTTGTTTTCATGTTAATAACGTATCTTTTGAAGATTATCTTTCGATAAGATTAATCGACAAAGGTCAAACTGATATTCAAATTGGCCATGCAAACAAATTACTCATGCCTGGAGATATGTTGGTTTATCAGTATCCTAAAGGACAAGATATTAAGGTAAAACACACTAAAAATAAAAAGCATCAATATGCGAACGTATATTTTAATAAAAACAAATTTGCGGAAGTTTCGGACTCAATAGGTATTCCAATACCACCAGTATTGAATAAACTTATTAACGCTAAAGACACTGAAAGTAATTTGTTTTTACTTGAGCGTAGTGAAATGTTGATGCAATTAATCCATTCTTTTTGGATCAGCGTACATGATGGCTTATACCGAGGATTGAGTATGCGCTTGAAGGTAACTGAGCTATTGTATTTACTAGGTGGGGTTTCTATCGACTCGGTAAACTATCATACAGAATCGATAAACTTTAGAGAGGCGAATGTAATTGCCGAAATTCGTGATAGTCTCGACAAATCGTACCGAAACCCACCTTCAATAGCATTTTTAGCTACTAAGTCTGGAATGAACCGTAATCATCTTTGTATCATGTTCAAACAAATATACGGAATTTCTATTGCGCAATACTGTAAAACCAAAAGATTGGAATTAGCTTACTCGCTATTGAGTCATGATAAACATTCAGTTTTAGAGGTATCTAAAAAATGTGGCTATAACCATGTTTCAAATTTTATACGCGCATTTGCAAGTCATTTTGAGATAACGCCTAACAAACTTAAACATCACATATTAAGATAATGACGCTAAATGTTAGTCATATCACCAGGGGTGGTTATCTTTGTTCATATTATCTAACAAAGATAAACTGCCCCTAAAATTTAGCTGTGTTCATGCAAGTTAAAAGCACAGGTTACTTAACCTGAGCTTCGGATAAGACAATTTGCCCAATAGCCGGCTATTGGAGAGTAAAAATGCCTTGATAATCAATAAAATTCCGTCACTGGAAATAAAGGATGGTTTTATCTTTTAATTTCATTGCGTTACAAAACTCTTATCCAAACCTCAGGTTACTTAAGTTCTCGGCGTAATATTTTACCTACTGTTGATTTAGGTATTTGCTCAATAAAGTGAACATATTTTGGTATTTTATACCCCGTTAAGCTTTTTCGGCAAAAGTTAATTATATCTTGCTCTGTTAATGTTTCGTTTTCACGAACAACAAATAGTTTTACCGCCTCTCCTGTTCTGTCATCTTCTACGCCAATACAGGCAGATTCGACAATACCAGGAATTTTGGCAACTTCTGCCTCAATTTCATTAGGGAATACCTTAAAACCCGATACGTTAATCATGTCTTTTTTTCGATCAACTATATGGGCAAAGCCTTGCATATCGATCATGGCGATATCACCCGTTTTAAAATAACCATCTTCGGTGATCGATTCTTTAGTCGCATTAACATTGTTCCAATAGCCAGCCATCACCTGCGGCCCTTTGGCCCATAATTCACCAGCCTCACCTTGGGGTAATTCAATTCCAGAATCGTTATGGATGCTAATATCAGTTGAAGAAACGGGAACACCAATGCCTGATATTGTACAGTTAACATCACCAATATTTAACGTTAAAACGGGAGATGTTTCAGACAAACCATAACCTTCGTTAAGTCTTGTACCCGTTGTTTCTAACCATTTAGTGGCAACGGCCTCTTGAACCGATGCTCCACCGCCAATACATAGTTTAAGTTTGCTAAAGTCTACTTCAGAAAATCCGGGAGTATGTAATAAACCATTAAATAGGGTATTAACACCGGTGAAAAAAGTAATATCATGGGTTTGCCAAATTTTAACAAATGCAGGCATATCTCTTGGGTTGGTCACTAATATGTTTTTAGCACCGTAGAAGAAATAACATAATGCATTTACCGTAAGCGCAAAGATGTGATACATAGGTATTGCCGTTAGAACCACTTCCTCTCCCTGTTTTGTATAGCTATTGAGGAATTCTTTGCACTGTAACGTGTTACTCATTATGTTGCCATGAGTTAACATTGCCCCTTTAGAAAGCCCAGTTGTACCGCCCGTGTATTGTAAAAATATAAGATCGCTGGTAGATAAACTGGGTTCGGTTAAGGCGAGGTCGCGTCCGATATTCAAAGCTTGAGAAAAGGTATTTGTGAGTGTTAATCGTTCATCAATAGGAATAGCAGGTAAACCTTTATTAACAAGATCGTCTAAATCTATTGTAATGATATTCTGTATTGACGTTTTCTCAATAATTTCTGCTAATACAGGTGTAGATCCTGAAAAAATGATAATGGTATCAACTTGTGCATCGTTGAGTTGATGCGCTAATTCTCTTGCGGTGTACATTGGATTAACATTAACTTGTACAGCTCCTGTTCGAATAATTCCCCACATAGCGACAGGGAAACTCAATGTATTTGGCGACATTAGCGCAACACGATCGCCCTTTTCAAGATTATGATTGGTCTGTAAATATGCAGCAAAGTCTCGCGATAATTTATCAACTTCGTTGAAGCTAAGCTCAGTATCAAAATTATTAAACGCGGGCTGGTCTTGATACTTTTCAACACTTTGATGAAAGAAATCTATTAACGAGTTATACCCAAGCAGATCGATTTCGTGAGAAACATCTTTTGGATAATTTTTTAACCAAGGTTTAGACATAACATATCCCTATTGTAGTTAGCAGTTGCAGGCGGAAACAACAAAAGTAAATTCAATTACAATATATTAAGTGTTTAATAAAGCAACTAAATTTACAAAAAGTAAACGATAAGTTTTCAAATTTTGTTGATATGATATAAATCGTTAAGGAAAACACTTGTTGAAATAAACCTTGTTACAACTCTTTATAGGAAATCTATTATTTATGAGTGGCCAAGCATGGTAATTTAAAAAATCACATGCCATAATATGTCGGTATGGCTAAAAAAAAGTTTTAGATACTCTTGAACTTCATTCAAATGACCATATCTAATAAGTATAATTACGTTTTTTTAAGGAAATAGTATGCAATCAAATATTAGTTTAAATGCAAGTAAAAGCTCTGCGATTGAAATTAATAAAGTATTAAAAAATACTTATATGTTGTTATCAATGACATTAGCGTTTAGTGCAGTTACTGCTGGTATATCGATGTCTATGGGTTTATCTCACATGGCAGCATTAGTGATGACTTTAGCTTCATTCGGGTTATTGTTTGTTGTTCATAAGAATGCCGATAAAGCGAGTGGTATTTTTTGGGTGTTTGCCTTTACCGGTTTAATGGGGGCTTCTTTAGGTCCAATGCTTAACCATTATGCTGCAATGCCAAATGGTGGCTCGTTAATAATGCAAGCTCTTGGTGGCACAGCATTAATATTTTTCGCATTATCTGGTTACGCACTAACAAGTAAAAAAGACTTCTCATTTATGGGTGGTTTTTTAATGGTTGGTTTAATTGTTGCCCTTGTTGCTGGTCTTGCTAACATGTTTTTCCAAATTCCTGCATTATCGTTAGCGATTAGTGCAGCGATTATTATGGTAATGTCTGGTTTAATCTTATTTGATACAAGCCGTATTATCCACGGCGGCGAAACAAACTACATTAGAGCAACCGTATCTTTATACTTAAACGTATATAATATTTTTACTTCGCTTTTACACTTATTAGGTGTATTCGGCTCAGATGACTAATAAGCATTAAGTTTTAGTTATTATCTGTATATAATAAGGCCTCGCTATGCGAGGCTTTTTTTATTCTATTTTTAAGATCATATATCTCAGGTATACAAGTGAAAACACTTTCAATTGTGGTAACCACTCCACCCTATAGTCCGTTAACGGCAACTGCAATCGATTATATCTATCAAGCAATGCAGTCTGATATTACTATTGTTGGCGTGTTTTTTTATCAAGACGGTGTACTCAACGCTAGCAAACATTTATCGATCCCTAATGATGAATATCAAACAACACAGCATTGGCAGAAAATAAGCCAAGAGCACAACGTGCCCTTACATGTTTGCATAACCGCTTGTGAAAAACGTGGCTTAAGCGATGAAATTGAAACAGATAGTAGTGACAAAACAAATATTAAAGATTGTTTTACTATTTCAGGCTTGGGCGAGTTAGTTGAATTAACAACAAAATCACAACGAATGGTACAATTTTAATGGATAATTCCCAAAAACTTATTGCCATTTTAAATGCTTCAGCGCCAAGTAGTCCATCCGCTAAAGACTCTCTCGATGCCGCTTTAATCTATGGTTCCTTTGAACAACCTATTTCACTGTTCTTTCAAGGAGAAGGCGTACGACAACTTGTTGATAATCAAACTTTAGTAAATATTCATATTAAAGATTATTTAAAAACCATGTCTGCCCTAGCGTTTTACGACATTGAGAATATATATGTATGCGAAAAGTCACTTATCGATAGAGGTTTAACGCACAATTTTCATATTGATAATGTTCAAGTTTTAACAACAAGTAAATTTTCTGATGCGCTACATAATCACCACGTCGTGTTAAGGTTTTAAGGCAAAAATTTAAGACAAAGGTTTTAGAAATATGAATACATTACACTTACAAAGAACATCGATTTACAACAGTAATGAACTTGAGCAATGTATTGACATAATACGCGCTAACGATGCGTTAGTGTTGCTTGATGATGGTTGTTATTGTTTAACGCATCAATCATTAGAGCAATTAAAAAGACGAACACCAACAGTTTCCATATACGTTATAAAAGAACAGGCTGACGCACGGGCTGTTAAAACATCAAACACTTGGGTTAAAGCGATTAGCTTGAAACAATTAGTAGACTTAACCTTTGAATATAATTCAGTAATAACTTGGCAGTAAATACACGGCAAAACATAATGGCGATAACATTACACAATATAAATTACGAAACAGACAAGCACGGATACTTAGTTGATTATAC
>Ga0209291_1001818_pt1 | contig 18260 bp, 12 predicted proteins | sample GOMGulsemesocosm_FD_184633 | JGI IMG/M metagenome (GOLD analysis project Ga0209291, IMG submission 184633) | Methane-oxidizing microbial communities from mesocosms in the Gulf of Mexico - GOM9B Gulf of Mexico (SPAdes) (version 2) | ecosystem: Environmental > Aquatic > Marine > Cold seeps...
AACAACGTTCATATACACGTGCCACAACGTCTCAACGCTGTGTACGTGCTGGTGGTAAACACAACGACTTAGATAACGTAGGTTATACTGCGCGTCACCATACATTCTTTGAAATGCTAGGTAATTTTAGCTTTGGTGATTACTTCAAAGAAGATGCGATCTTATTTGCATGGGAATTCTTAACGGTTGTCCTGAAACTGCCAAAAGAAAAATTGCTGGTTACCGTTTATGAAAGTGATGATGAAGCATTTTCATTCTGGGCGAACAAAGTAGGCGTGCCTGAAGACAAAATTATTCGTATTGGTGACAAATCACCAGAGAAGAAATTTGAATCCGATAATTTCTGGTCGATGGGTGACACTGGTCCATGTGGTCCATGTTCTGAAATATTCTACGACCACGGCGAAGATATTTGGGGTGGCGTACCGGGCTCAGCAGAGGAAGACGGTGACCGTTTCATTGAGATCTGGAACTTAGTATTCATGCAGTTTAACCGTCAAGCTGACGGCACAATGGAAGAACTACCAAAGCCATCTGTTGATACAGGTATGGGTCTTGAGCGTATTTCTGCAATTATGCAAAATGTACACTCAAACTACGAAATCGATATCTTCCAAACTCTAATCAAGCATGTTGCAGAGCTTATCGGTACAACTGATTTAGAAAACAAATCATTACGCGTAATTGCCGATCACATTCGTGCATGTAGCTTCCTGATCTCTGACGGCGTTATGCCATCAAATGAAGGTCGTGGTTATGTACTACGTCGTATCATTCGTCGTGCAGTTCGTCACGGTAATAAACTTGGCGCGAAAGGTCCATTTTTCAACAAACTTGTTGCGAAAATGGTCGAACTCATGGGTGATATTTCTGACGATCTAGTAAAACAACAAGCAATTGTTGAAAAAATCTTACTTATCGAAGAAGAGCAGTTTGGTAAAACACTTGAACGTGGTCTGAACATTCTAGACAATGAATTGTCACAACTAGACGGAAAAGTTGTTCCTGGTGATGTCGTATTCAAACTTTACGATACCTATGGTTTCCCATCTGATCTAACGGCTGATATTGCACGCGAACGCGATCTAACGATTGACGAAGACGGCTTTAAAGCAGCAATGGAAGAGCAACGTAATCGTGCGCGTCAAGGTTCTAACTTTGGCACTGATTACAACGAAATGATAAAAATTGATGCTACAACTGAATTTTTGGGTTACCAAACGCTGACATCTGATGCGCAAATCGTTGCATTAATTAAAGATAACGCTGAAGTTGAGCTGTTAAATGACGGTCAAGAAGGTGCTATTGTTTTAAACCAAACACCATTCTACGCAGAAGCGGGCGGCCAATCTGGTGACCAAGGTGTGATCAAAATTGGTGATGCAGTATTTACTGTAACTGACACCAAAAAAGCAGGTAATGCAACGGTTCACTTTGGTACTGTTTCGGGTGTTATTGAAGTTAATACCCAAGTTATCGCCGATGTTGATGTTAGCCGTCGTAAAGCGATTGGCCTTAATCACTCTGTTACTCACTTGGCACACGCTGCATTGCGTAAAGTTGTTGGCGAAAATGTACAGCAGAAAGGCTCATTAGTATTACCAGAACGTTTACGTTTCGATTTTTCACACTTTGAAGGTGTAACAGCAGCGCAATTGCTTGAAGTTGAACGTTTGGTTAACGCACAAATTCGCGCAAACCACGAAGTTGTAACTGAAGTAATGGACATTGATGCTGCGCGTGAAGCGGGTGCAATGGCACTATTCGGTGAGAAGTACGATGATGAAGTGCGCGTAGTGCGCATGGGTGATTTCTCAATTGAACTGTGTGGTGGTACGCATGTTAAACGTACTGGCGATATTGGTTTCTTTAAGATTTTATCTGAAAGCGGAATCGCTGCAGGTGTTCGTCGTGTCGAGGCGGTAACGGGTGATTCTGCATTAGCATATGTTCACGATCTTGTTGCCAAAATACAAGAAACTGCAGGTTTAGTGAAAGCGGACCAAAATACAGTTGTGGCAAAAGTGAGTCAAGTACTCGACCGTAATCGTAGCCTAGAAAAAGAAGTTGAGAAGTTAAACGTACAAGTAGCAAGTGCTGCGAATGCTAACTTGATCGATCAGGTACAAGTGATAAACGGTGTTAAAGTACTTGTTGCTAATCTAAAAGGTGCTGATCCTAAGTCGCTACGTAGCTCGATGGATGAACTGAAGAACAAACTGCAAAGCGGTATTATTGTTCTTGGTATTCCTGGTGAAGGCAAAGTTAACCTAATCACGGGCGTAACTAAAGATCTAATCGGTAAAGTGAAAGCGGGTGAGCTCGTAAGCTATCTAGCAGTTCAAGTCGGTGGTAAAGGCGGCGGTCGTCCAGACATGGCGCAAGCGGGTGGTTCAAACCCTGAAGCGCTAGCTGCAGCGCTTGAATCAGTGACTCCTTGGTTAACTGAAAAATTATAAGTTAGTATTATTAGTTAACAACACATCGTTGTTAACTAAGTTTAAATAAACAGTGTAATAACAACGAGTAGGCAATCCTTCTCGTTGTTTTGAACACAGGCGGTGATAAATTAAAGGCTATTAAAGGAAGTTGTTGTGGCGTTGTATGTACAAAAATATGGGGGTACTTCAGTTGGTTCAATTGAGCGCATTGAAGCTGTTGCCCAGCGAGTGAAAAAATCTCGTGAACAGGGAAATCAAATAGTTGTGGTCGTGTCGGCTATGTCTGGTGAAACTAACCGTTTACTGGGCATGGCGAAAGCGCTCGATGAGAACGCCGACCGCAGAGAAATGGATGTATTAGTTTCAACGGGTGAACAGGTTACGATTGCATTGTTAACCATCGCGCTGCATAAAGCTGGTGTCGATGCGATATCAATGACTGGTGATCAGGTTCAAATGAAAACCGATAACAGCCATGGTAAGGCTCGCATCAAAACTGTTGAAACAGACAACTTACAACGTCATCTAGATGAAGGTAAAGTGGTCGTAGTTGCAGGTTTCCAAGGTCGTGATGAAGATAATAATATCACGACGTTAGGGCGCGGCGGCTCGGACACAACCGCAGTTGCAATTGCAGCTGTACTGAAAGCTGATGAATGTCAGATTTATACTGACGTTAATGGCGTCTATACCACCGACCCTCGGGTTGAACCGCGCGCACGGAAATTAGATTGCATCACTTTCGAAGAGATGCTTGAAATGGCGAGCCTAGGTGCCAAAGTATTACAAATTCGCTCGGTCGAATTTGCAGGGAAATACAATGTACCTTTACGTGTTCTATCTTCATTTGAAGAAGGTGAAGGGACATTGATTACTTACGAGGACGTAAAAAAAATGGAATCAGCAATCATATCTGGCATTGCGTTTAACCGCGATGAAGCAAGTTTAACAATATCAGGTATCCCTGATGAACCTTTAGTCGCAGCCAATATCTTAACGCCAATTGGTGATGCCGGTATTGATGTTGACGTTATCGTCCAAAATGCACATGGTGAAGATGGTCTTGTTGATTTTACCTTTACTGTTCATCGTGACGATTACCAAGCCGCGAGAGCTCTCTTGGAAAAGACTTGCGAAGAATTATCTGGAAAAGATGTGCAAGGTAACGATCGTATTGCTAAAATTTCAATAGTAGGTGTCGGTATGTGGAATCATCCAGGTGTCGCTAAAACAATGTTTGAAGTTTTAGGCAGTGAAGGGATCAACATGCAGTTGATTTCAACCTCTGAAATTAAGATTTCAGTGATCGTTGACGAAAAGTATTTAGAACTCGGTGTACGTGCATTGCACGCTGCATTCAACTTAGATGTTGCTTGAACTGAGTGAATTAACAGCAAATTAAGTCTTATTTATTCTTTTCTTGTTTTACATTGAAGCTTTTAATAGAATAATAAGCGGCTTAACAAAAATATAATGAATTAGTTGAGGAATAAATTAATGCTAATATTGACGCGCCGTGTTGGCGAAACACTTATGATCGGTGATGAAGTTACAGTTACTGTTCTAGGTGTTAAAGGTAATCAAGTTCGTATCGGTGTTAATGCGCCTAAAGAAGTATCTGTTCACCGTGAAGAGATCTACATGCGAATTCAAGCAGAAAAAGGCGAAAGCCCTGAAGGCAACTTCTAAATTAGAATAATAAAATTATTACAGATTGGGTTTAGCGATAGCTAAGCCCTTTTTTTTATCTGTTTTTTGACTATTTTGGGACTTTCATCCTATTTATGCTGCAATAGTAGTTTTGTTGTTTGAAACTTAAACAGTTACTTGAGAGTGGTTAATTAACATTTGACTTATTTTCCAGTATCCGTATTATGAGCGCCAACAACACGGAGAGGTGGCCGAGTGGCCGAAGGCGCTCCCCTGCTAAGGGAGTATGGGCTTTAAATCCCATCGAGGGTTCGAATCCCTCCCTCTCCGCCATTGTTGTCCTACTCCTATCACATGTTTGAAAATGTGTTATAGTGTTTCGGTCAGCTTTTTGGTCGTTGTAAGAAATAATTGTATGCGGATGTAGCTCAGCTGGATAGAGTACCTGGCTACGAACCAGGCGGTCGGAGGTTCGAATCCTCCCATCCGCACCATTATTTCGATTAGAATTAATTCTAAGTAGTTAGTAGAAGTTGAAAACACTTAATCTAATTATGAAAATTATACGTTAGACCAAACATGTGCGGATGTAGCTCAGCTGGATAGAGTACCTGGCTACGAACCAGGCGGTCGGAGGTTCGAATCCTCCCATCCGCACCATTGGTTTTAACTCAAGAATAGATATAACAGAATAAATTATGTGCGGATGTAGCTCAGCTGGATAGAGTACCTGGCTACGAACCAGGCGGTCGGAGGTTCGAATCCTCCCATCCGCACCATTTATTCAAATCAACTAGAGATTTCAAACTAGACGTTGTAGAACGTAAACCTAACAGAACAAATTATGTGCGGATGTAGCTCAGCTGGATAGAGTACCTGGCTACGAACCAGGCGGTCGGAGGTTCGAATCCTCCCATCCGCACCATTTGTTCAAACCACAATTTAATTTTTATGGTTTAATTCGTTAAACGGTAAAATGAAACAAGTTCTTAAAATAGAATATGTGCGGATGTAGCTCAGCTGGATAGAGTACCTGGCTACGAACCAGGCGGTCGGAGGTTCGAATCCTCCCATCCGCACCATCTATTTTAAATATAATTTTTTGTGCGGATGTAGCTCAGCTGGATAGAGTACCTGGCTACGAACCAGGCGGTCGGAGGTTCGAATCCTCCCATCCGCACCATTTATTATATTATTATGAATTTTCCGATGTAAGTCTTTACATTGTCGATGTTTTTCATAATAATAGGGTTTGTGTGGAGAGGTGGCCGAGTGGCCGAAGGCGCTCCCCTGCTAAGGGAGTATGGGCTTTAAATCCCATCGAGGGTTCGAATCCCTCCCTCTCCGCCATTAAATAAAGAAACCGCTTAATTGCGGTTTTTTTATGCCTGAAATTTACCTCACCAACTATCTGCTGATTATGGGCGTTCCGCTATATTGTTATTTTTGGTTATCATTACAGAATCGGGTGGTGGTTTATCTTGGTTGCATATGTGGCTGGGGCTTTCTCGTTAGATAATAAAGTAAGACTGATTGGCCTTTATAAGATGCAATTCTCGTCTGGTGCTCAGCGAGTAAGGTATATCATCAAACTAAGAAATGCGATGATGGCCGTTGTGCCGCCAATAATATAGATAAAGCCTTTCTTACCTTGTTGTATACTCCAGTTATTATATTGCAAGAATCCAAACCACAAGATACTTAGTACTAAAGGTAATAGAAAAAATTTAAACATAAACTCCCCAATGTAGCGATTTATCACTGTTTATTGAATTATATAGTGGCTAAACTGTCCTACCACTTTTAATTATGCACGTAATATTTATAGAACAGTTAAATATTACCAGTCTGTGTATCCATAAGTGCGTTAAGCATAACATTAACATGCTTAACTTTGATTATACGTCTAACTTCAATATTATAGTGTGACTTAATTCTCTTAGTGGTAATACTGTGGGTAACCGTGGGTAGATGAGATTTAGAGGATTAGATGGGTCTTTGGTTATTGTTTTTTAGTAGTTTTACGTCTGCGACCATTTTACCTGGTAGTTCAGAAATACTGTTAACCGCGATGCTTGTTGAAGGTTCGTGGTCGCATTGGCAGCTTTTTATTATGGCGACCAGTGGCAATGTATTAGGCTCTATTCTTACCTTTTACATGGGGTATTTTATTTATGCGAAAAAGCCGATTGATTTTTCAGAAAATAAGCACTACCGCCGTGTACACAGCGTGATCCAACGATGGGGTTGGAGTAGCTTGCTATTTAGTTGGTTACCTGTTTTCGGTGATGTTTTTTGTTTATTAGCAGGTTGGTTACGTTTAAATCCTGTACTTTCTTTTATCGCTATTATGCTAGGTAAGTCAATTCGCTATGCAGTTATTATCTGGTTTATGAGTTTCTATTAGCTAATTATTTTATATTCAATTTAAAATTAACGAGGAATTTTTGATGCGTTTGAATTCTTTTTATGGTGCTGTGGTGCTGAGCTCTTCAATGCTGTTACTTAGTGGGTGCTCATTATTTGATAAAGACAGTGATATCGCAGCATTGCCGAGTGGAATGACATTAGTGGATCAGCAAGAAAAAGTGTCAGGAAGCTTGCTAATACCCTATGAAAAGTACCAGTTAAGTAATGGCCTTACCGTTATCTTACACGAAGACGATTCTGACCCGCTAACGTATATTGATATGACTTACCATGTTGGTTCTGCACGTGAAGAGCTCGGTAAATCGGGTTTTGCGCATTTTTTCGAGCATATGATGTTCCAAGGCAGTAAAAATGTGGGTGATCAGCAGCATTTCAAGATTGTTAATGAAGCTGGCGGTTCGATGAACGGCAGTACCAATCAAGATAGAACGAATTATTACCAAACCGTACCTGCGAATCAATTAGAAAAAATACTGTGGTTAGAAGCCGATCGTATGGGTTTTTTATTAGATGCGGTTGATCAACGTAAATTTGAGATCCAACGTGCTACGGTTAAAAACGAGCGTTCACAACGCGTTGATAATCGCCCTTACGGTTTACTTGGTGAACGTGTAGGTGAAGCTTTATATCCACGGGATCATCCTTATGCTTGGCAGCCAATTGGTTATGTTGAAGATTTAGACCGTGTTGATGTGAATGATTTAAAACAATTCTTCTTACGTTGGTATGGGCCGAACAATGCAACACTGACGATTGCGGGTAAATTTGATAAAGCGGAGACCTTAGCGTGGGTAAATCAGTATTTTTCGACCATTCCGGAAGGTCCTGAAGTAAAAGATATGCAACCTGTGCCTGTGAGTATTGATAACGATCGTTATATTACCTTAGAAGATAACGTGCCACAGCCGATGCTGTATATCAGTTATCCAACGGTATATATGGGGCATAAAGATGAAGCCCCTCTCGATCTGTTTGCTTATGCTTTAGGCGGTGGGAAAAACTCACTTTTGTATAAGAATTTGGTGGAAACTGGTTATGCAACGAATGTAGCTGCTTATCATAGTTGTAGCGAACTAAGTTGTACTTTTGATATCTATACGCAACCGAACCCAGCTAAAGGAATGGAGCTGGCCCCGTTATTGGCGAAGATTAATGCGTCGATGAAAGAGTTAGCAGATAAAGGTATCGCATCTTCTGAAGTAACTCGGTTACGCTCGATCATTGAAAGCTCCACGATATTTGGTATGCAAAGTGTTGCAGGAAAAGCAAAAGAGCTTGCGTTAGGTGAAACCTTGATGAATGATCCTAATTACTTAACGAAGGGGTTATCCGTTTTTAATACGATCACTGCAGAAGAAGGGATTGTTGGTTATAAAAAATACCTCGAAAATAAACCCAAAGTGATCATGAGTGTTGTGCCTAAAGGTAAGTTGGAATATGTTGCCCATGCTTCGACGTTTACACCTGCACCACGTGATATTGGTAAGCAAAATGCGCCGCTAGCTCAAACATTAGCAGTCAGAACGACGAAAGATACTTTTGATCGTTCAGTGATGCCAAAAGCGGGCGATAATCCACAGCAAACATTACCGACATTATGGCGTCAATCACTCGCGAATGACATTCAAGTGCTTGGTACGGTATACGATGAAACCCCTACCGTGAGTATACAGATTAATGTAAAAGGTGGGCGACGTGTTGAAAGTGCTGATAAACAAGGGATTGCAAAATTAACGGCCGCTATGATGAATCAATCTACAACGCTGCATTCATCGGCAGAACTCAACGATCAATTACAATCACTCGGCAGTAGCATTAATTTCTCTGCGGGCCTTTATGGTACGAGCATAAGTGTTAACAGTTTATCGAAAAATTTACCTGCAACATTAGCAATATTAGAAGAGAAACTGTTTAAACCGGGTTTTGTAGACGCTGATTTCACGCGTATTAAAGCACAGTCAAGACAAGCGTCATTACAAAATCAGCAAAGAGTTGGTTGGTTAGGGCAATTAGCTACACAACGTATTTTGTATGGTGAGGAGCGTGTTACTGGCAACCCATCATCTGGTACATTGAAAAATCAAGCAGCATTAACGCGTGATGATGTATTGGCTTACTATCAGCAATATTATAACTTAGCAGAAGCTAAAATCGTGGTGGTTGGTGATGTTAGTGAAGTCGCTGTTACGACGTCGTTAGATTTTTTACAGCAAGGCGCTCATTTGCCCGCAGTGACTTACCCGCCTCTAGCAAAAGCACCGTTATGGCAACCGAACACACTTTATATAGTTGATAAGCCAGGGGCGGTACAATCTGTAATTAAAGTAATATCACCCGCGGTAGCGTATGATGTGACAGGTGATTTTTTCAAAGCGAACTTAATGAACTTTAATTTAGGTGGTAACTTTAATAGCCGCTTGAATCAGAACCTACGCGAAGATAAAGGGTATACATACGGAGCGATGACAGGATTTTATGCTGACCGTGAATATGGTTTTTTCTCTTCATCGGCGGATGTTCGGGCTGAAGTAACTGGCGATGCAATCAAAGAAACGCTAAAAGAATTAAAAACTTATACAGATGGTGGTATCACTGATTCCGAACTGACTTATATGAAAAGTGCGATTTCACAGCAAGAAGCCTTGTCTTATGAAACACCAGCTCAGAAGTCTAATTTCTTAATGCAGCTATTATTATTGGATTTATCACCTGATTTTGTAGAGCAGCAAGCCAAGATTATTCAAACGATGAATAAGTCTGAAATTCAGGCATTAGCAAAGACTTACTTATCGAGCGATAAATTTTCTGTTATTGTGGTCGGTGATCGTCAGTTGATTGAAAAACAGGTTCAAGACTTTGGTTTAGATATTCAAGTTTTTGATCTGTTAGATAAATAATAGACTTGAAATTAACCTTAAAGATTGCTCCATTGATCGTGCAATTTTTAAGGTGATACTTTTATATAGTTCATTGGTGGATTTAATTTGAACGTTACATTTAAATCTCTGATCTCAAAATTATCAGAGCCAAGCAATATACAGTCGCTAAACGGCATCACCCGCGGCATTGAACGAGAGTGTTTACGCGTAAATGAAGCAGGCGGTTTATCACAGAACAGCCATCCTGCAGCGTTTGGCTCAGCATTAAGTCATCAGCACATTACCACAGACTATTCTGAAAGCTTATTAGAATTTATTACGCCTGTCAGCGATAGTGCCGCCAAGGCGCAACAGCAATTGAGTGATATCCATCGCAATGTAGTTAAAAACCTTGATGGGGAATTGTTTTGGCCTTCAAGTATGCCATGCCAGGTTTGTGATGCTGAAAGTATTCCATTAGCTAAATATGGTACATCGAATACAGGTAAAATGAAGCACACTTACCGAATCGGTTTAAAGCATCGTTATGGCAGTAGCATGCAAATTATTTCAGGTCTGCATTATAATGTGTCATTACCTATTACGTTTTGGCAAACGCTTTATGATCTAAAGGATGAAACTGGCGAACTCCAAGATTTTATTTCTGATAGTTATATGGGACTTATCCGTAATTTTTACCGTCATGGTTGGTTAGTTCCTTATCTATTTGGTGCTTCTCCTGCGTTAAACCGTTCATTCTTACCGACGGAGAAACAAACACCGTTCTCAGCATTGGGTGAAGACACATTATATATGCCATATGCGACATCGTTACGCATGAGTGATCTGGGTTATACCAATAATGCCCAAGATGATTTGGTTATTTGTCATAACACGTTAGAAAATTATACCGATAGTTTGAAGAAAGCGATTAAAACAAAAGCCCCTGAATTTGCAAATATCGGTATTAAGGTTGATGGTGAGTATCGCCAGCTTAATGATAATGTTTTGCAGATCGAAAATGAACTGTACGCGCCGATTAGACCTAAACGTGTGGCTAAGTCAAATGAAAAACCGTCGGAAGCATTAGCAGCTCGTGGTATTGAGTACATAGAAATTCGTTCTTTGGATGTGAATCCATTTGTTGCTACCGGTATTACCACTGCGCAGATGTCTGTGTTAGACAGTTTATTAGTTTGGATGGCACTGCAGCCTTCAGCTCCGATGACAGCCGACGAAATGGCTATCTGTCGTGATAACAGCACGAAAGTGGTAATGGAAGGACGTAAACCTGGCTTAACATTACAATTCGATGGTAAGGAACAAGTACTTGCTGATGTTGCCACTCATATTCTTACTGAAGTACAATTGGTAGCTGGGCTATTAGATGGTGCACAACTCGCTACGGAGACTGCTGCGAGTAATTTTTCGAAAGCGGTCGCTGAACAGCAGACATTGATTAATCGTCCAGAATCATTATTGTCTGGGCAAGTGCTTACGGCAATGAAGGCACAAGGTCTAGAGCATAATGATTTTATTTTAAACTTAGCTAAAAAGTATAAAGCAGAGTTATTAGCGACAGATTATGCGTATTGGGATGATACTTATTTCAAGCAAATGCAGCAGCAGTCAGTCGTGCAACAACAGCAGATCGAGGCTGACGACAAGCTTGATTTTGATACGTTCTTAAGTGAATACTTTGCAACAACTAAAAAATAGATAAAAAAAAGAGCCTATAATTAGGCTCTAAAAAATGAAAAAACAACTCTTGCAATGAATCAGACTACGGAATTGAGTTATGGTTCATAAATAATTGTAATAGTTGGAAAATAAAAAAAAGGAGCCTTAATAAGGCTCCCAAAAAATGAAAAAACAACTCTTGCACTTAATCTGACTACAGCATCAAGCAATGGTTCATAAAATTATTATTTGTTTTTATAATAGTATATTTGATTTAAAAATTTGATATACCCCATCATCATTAACATTATTATGTCCATAAGATCAGATTTCTCATATATAAAATTATAAAAGGAAAAATAATGAAGAAAGTCGCAATTGTGACGGGTGGTAGTAAAGGCATTGGCTTAGCTATTATCAAGAAATTTACAGAAGAATCCTATCACGTATATAACCTAGATATAGAAGCGGGTTCTGTTGGTGAATTTATTGCTTGTGACATTAGTAATTCAGAGCACGTTAATGCCGCAATGTCTGCAATTATAAAAAAAGAACAGTATATTGATACATTAATTTGTAATGCGGGTATCCACCTAAATTCAAATATCGAAAACACATCAGAACAAGATTTCGATCGCCTTTTTGCAATTAATGTAAAAGGCGCTTATTTTGCGATTCAAGCTGTTTTACCTGTCATGAAGTCCCGTAAACAGGGCTCTATTGTTTTAATCGCATCAGATCAATCAGTTGTCGCACACCATAATTCATTTGCTTATAATTTAAGTAAACATGCGCTCGCCTCAATAGCAAAAACGACCGCTTTAGATTATGCCGGATATAATATCCGAGCAAATGCTGTTTGCCCAGGAACCATTGAAACACCACTATACCATACCGCTATCGATAATTATTGCGCTCGTACTGGTGCAAATAAAGACAATATCCATAAAGAAGAATCTGCACTACAACCATTAGGTCGAATTGGGCAACCAGAAGAAGTCGCCGAATTAACGTATTTCATAGCAAGTGATAAGGCCAGCTTTATTACAGGGAGTTTGCAAATGATTGATGGCGGCTATACAGCGAAGTGATGGATAATATTATTGATCCTCATATTCATTTATTTGATAGAAATAAAGGCAGCTATGCTTGGTTAAAACCAGAGAACCCTCCCTATTGGTCAGATAAAGAGATTATCAATAACGACTTTTCTGAAAATGATCTGATATTGAAGTCCCCTTTAACACTCAGTGGTTTTGTTCATATTGAAGCTGGATTTGACAATGACTCTCCTTGGCGGGAGATTGAATGGCTTGAAAGCACTATTTCATGCCGCTTTAAAAGTGTAGCTTGTATCGACTTGATGCTTGCTTCCGAAGACTTCATTGGCCATATAACAAGGCTTAAGAAATTCTCTTCTGTCATTGGAGTCCGCCATATTCTAGATGAACAAGCTCATCTATTGCTGACATCAGATGTCGCTCAAATGAACCTAGTCTACCTTGCAACAACTGGATTACATTTTGAAGCCCAGTTATCAGGGAGCGATACAAAGGGCATAAACGCATTAGTCAATGTAGCAAGACAAAATTTAGGGCTTACATTTATCATCAGCCATGCGGCTTTTGCACCTTTAGATTCCACGCATCAAACATTACAATGCTGGAAGAATGGTATGGTATCACTCGCCGCTTTTCCGAATATCGTTGTAAAAGCTTCGGGCTGGGAAATGACTCGACGAGATTATATAAATACAAATTCGATTGATACTGTAATTACAGAACTACTTTCTTTATTTGGAGAAGATCGTATTATGTTAGCGAGTAATTTTCCACTAGCCCTATTTACAACTAGTTATCAAGAACTTTGGGCTTACTACAAAGCGCTAGGCCTACCACGAGCTTTATTAGAAAAACTGTGTCATACCAATGCCAAGAGAATTTATCAGTTTTAAATGATAATCGACTCTAGAATCGATTATCATTTTCTATATTTATTTAATCTCAATGCGAGGTGATCGCATAACAAGATCATCATTAAGTTCAATTCCGATACCCGGCGCTTCAGATACTTTAAATACACCATTTTCAGGTTGAGGATCCTGAATGCACAGCTCTCGATTCCATTTCTTTATCGCATAGGTATGATGCTCATGAATAAGGAAATTGGGGATCGCGGTTTCGAGGTGTAAGGATGCAGCTGTTGCAACAGGTCCACCACATACGTGGGCTTGAATACGAACATCAAAGATGTCTGCATAATCACACACTTTTTTCGTTTCGGTAAAACCACCACATAAGCCAATATCGGGTTGAAGTACATCAATACTTTGGTCTTCTAAATATGGACGAACACCCCAACGATTATATAACCGCTCTCCACCCGCAATAGGCACTGCAACTTTATCCGCCACTTTAGCATGCAAAGAGTGGTTCAAATAATTAACAGGTTCTTCGTAATACATACAACCGAATTCTTCTGCAATTTTTCCTAGCTGAATCGCTGTAGTTGCTCCAGGTAAACTATGGCACTCAAAAATAATATCAACTTCGTCGCCTACTGCATCGCGAATTGCTTGCATGCGACTACGGTATAGTTTCATTTCTGCTTTTGAAATAATTTTAGTGCGTTCGTAATAAGTATTCCCATTTTTATCATACATAATAGGGTCAACCTTCACGGCGTCATAACCTTGCGCTACCGCTTTTAATGCCGCTTCAGCATATTCTTCTGGGTGAGATAAAGCTTTGAATTCATCATCCCAATCAAATTGTAACTGAGATGCATAAGTACGTAGTTCATCATTCACTTTACCACCTAAAAGTTGGTAAACTGGAAGATTCAGTGCTTTCCCTTTAATATCCCATAATGCGGTATCAATAGCACTCATCGCTGCATAAACGATAGGTCCTCCACCTAATCCCCAAAAACTCTCTCGTAACATACGAGACCAAAGTTTTTCTGTTTGAAAAGGGTCATGTCCAATTAGGAATGCTTCTGCCATTTCTTTAATCATATTAGCCGCAGCACTATGACCCAAATCATACGCCAAGCCTGCTTCACCGACACCACTTATTCCTTCATCTGTATGAATACGAACAAATATCGGATTCCATCCTGCACGGTCTGGGCAGTGAATATCAAATACTTCAATCCACGTAACTTTCATCTAACTCTCCCTATTATATTTTTATTACGACTATATTATTCCATAAAACTAGGATCTAATTTATAAGCCTTACGTAACATAGCTGGCCATGCAAGCTGCCCACCAGTTGAACCCGTATGAACAATGTTAGCTTGCTTATAAATATTATCTAAAATTGGTTGTGGTACAGGAGTAATATCCTGTCCAGCTGATTGGATCATTATTTGTATTTCACAAGCACGCTGTAAATCATACATACGCATAAAGGCATCACCAATAGTGGGCCCTAATGTTAAACCACCATGATTAACTAATAACATATAATTAGTATGGCCGAGATCATCCTGCAAACGCTGTTTCTCAGAACTATCCACAGCAAGCCCTTCATAAGCATGATAAGAAAGTGATGATAATGAAAACATAGAATATTGGCTGTAAGGTAACAAGCCTTGTTTTTGTGTTGCGACTGCTATCATTTCTGCTGTATGCAAATGTATAACGCAATGTGCATCTTCACGAACCTCATGAATAGCACTGTGAATAGTAAAACCAGCAGGATTAATACTAAAAGGACTATCATCGATAATATTTCCAGCGAGATCGACTTTAACCAGATTAGATGCGGTCACTTCATCGAACGCAAGACCAAAAGCATTAATCAAGTAATGTCGCGTTCCTGGGATACGGGCTGATAAATGCGTATAAATTAAATCATCCCAGTTAAAATGCGAAACCAACCGATAGCAAGCAGCCAGATCGATTCTAAGCTGCCATTCTTTGTCGCTGACCCTCTTTTTAAGATCTGGCTTAGGTAAACTAAACATACTTTAATCCTTTTTAAGTTTTTAGCTTATCATCCTTTATATCACGCCTAAGGGACTTTGTTACAATCCTATTTTACGCGAACCACTAAAATCGGATAAGTAGCCAATGTGACATTTCTATCGGTGAGAGCACATGACATTTTAAACTTGCCTAATATGATCGTAAGCGTATGGGCAACCACACCACGATCTAATATCTGATTGAATATAATGACAGGTTTCAATGGTGCTATCTGGGTACTTTTTAGAAGAACCTGTACCGTCATAAATACGTTCGTCATTGATTTTTACTTTTTTGATTAAAAATAGATTAAAATATTGCTAGTTGTATTACAATCTGGTTTTTTATTTTGCAACGCGACCATCTAATGATTGATTTCTCTATTCTGCCCCTGTATTTAACTGCTGTTGTGGCGTTATTATTGATCCCTGGACCTAGCATGTTATTAATTGCCAGTTCAAGCTTAAACTATGGCCGAAAGGTGGGCTTTTTTACCACATTAGGTATTACCACGTCAGGTATTGCTTTCACGTTGTTAGCGGCAATGGGCGTATCTGTGATGATAGCGATGAGCCCAATGGCACTTAAGACACTACATTTATTGGGCGGGTTATACCTACTTAAAATGGGGTGGGGTTGTTTACGTACTAGCTCTGTTGTCGCGCCTGAAATAGATCAAACCAATAAAATGGCTCGTTCGCTGTATCGTAAAGCGGTATTTACTAATTTATTAAATCCAAAAGCATTATTGTTCTTCGTGATGTTTTTACCACAGTTCGTGTCACCAAATATTGAAGCTTCATCTGGGGAACAAATGCTGGTGTTAGGCTTACTGCTTAATGCATTAGGTTTATTGTTTAACTTATTACTTGTGGTCACTGTCGGTACATTAGGTAAATCGCTATTAACGAACGAACGTTTCCATATCTACCAACATAAGATCATGGGGGCGGTATTTGTATTACTTGGTGTATGGCTATTAGTTTCGAAAGTACCTGCTGCAGTCGTCTAGTTGTGTATAAATTATAGTGACTTCAGACTGAACATTAATCATTTTTTATTATCTTTACCTCGTATTAGTGCTAATTTAAATGGCAGGACTAATGATAACTTTCAAAAAGGTTATCCCGCATTATGAAGTATGTTGGGTATAGGAGATGTTATGAAAGCACGACAGTTGGTTAATAAAAAAGGTTATTTGGTTGCGTTGCTTAGCTTGGTTTTGGCCGCATGCTCCACCGTTAAAGTGAGTACAGATTACGATCAAAGTGCTGATTTTACCACGTTGAAAGGGTTTAATTGGTTACCTGAATCGGCAAAAGTTGAAAAGGAAAATGCTTATCTTAATAATCGAATCATGGATGTTCGTATCACCAAAGCGATTGACAAGCAGCTTGTTGCACAAGGTTTTTCATTTTCGACTGCGCCTGATTTTTATGTGAATTACAGTATTACCTCGGAAAAGAAAACTAATATTCGTACTTATGATAATTATTCCGGCTATGGCCCAAGTTGGGGTTGGGGTGTTGGTTATGGACACCGAGGCATGTCACTGAGCGCGCACACAGAAACCCGTATTGATGAATACCAGCAAGGTAGTCTCGTTATCGATGTGATTGATCCAACAAGCTTAGAGTTAATTTGGCGAGGCATAGGGAGTAAACGTCTACCTGAATCGACAGATGCGGCTGAAATGGATAAGTTAGTTGCAGATGTGGTGAAAAGTATCTTAAGTAAATTCCCACCTAAAGCGTCACAATAGCTACATTGCAAGCAAAAAAAATGAGCAACCAGTGGCTGCTCATCTTTATAACATCAAAATAGTGTCTGACTATTTTTGGTTTTCACGCGCTATAGCACGGTAACCAATATCTGTACGGTAGAAAGCACCTTCCCAATTGATTTGTGCCGCTAGCTTATACGCATTTTCTTGTGCTTCTGTTACTGTATTACCCAGCGCAGTTGCACAAAGAACACGACCACCGTTAGTCACAATGTTGTCACCTTGCAATGCTGTACCTGCATGGAACACTTTGCTTTCAGTTGAGTCCGCTTTAGGTAGGCCCGTAATGATCTCGCCTTTTGCGTAATCAGCAGGGTAACCGCCAGCCGCGATCACCACACCAACCGCAGCACGTTCGTCATAATCAGCAGTCACTGTGTCTAGTTTACCTGCAACAGCAGCAAGACAAAGTTCAACAAGATCTGATTTTAAACGCATCATGATAGGCTGTGTTTCTGGATCACCAAAACGACAGTTATATTCTAATACTTTTGCTGTGCCATCCGGTGCAACCATCAGACCGGCATATAGGAAACCAGTGTAGGTATTCCCTTCTGCTTTCATGCCATCAACCGTCGGGCGGATCACTTCATTCATCGCGAAGTCATGAACCGCTTGTGTTACTACTGGAGCAGGGGAGTAAGCGCCCATGCCACCTGTGTTTGGACCTTTATCACCATTGTCACGTGCTTTGTGATCTTGGCTTGTTGCTAGCGCCAGAATATTTTCGCCATCAACCATCACGATGAAACTTGCTTCTTCACCCACTAAGAATTCTTCGATAACTACGCGTGCACCAGCATCGCCAAACTTGTTACCTTCAAGCATGTCATCAATTGCAGCAAATGCTTGCGTTTCAGTCTCAGCGATAATTACGCCTTTACCTGCCGCTAGGCCGTCAGCTTTAATAACAATTGGGCAGCCCATTTCGCTTATATACGCTTTTGCTGGTGCGATTTCAGTGAAGTTTTGGTATGCAGCTGTTGGAATATTATGACGTGCAAAGAAGTCTTTTGAGAATGCTTTAGAGCCTTCTAATTGTGCAGCACCTTGTGTTGGACCAAAGATAGCCAAACCTTCTGCTTGGAACGCATCAACAACGCCAAGTACCAATGGTACTTCAGGGCCAACAATCGTTAGTTCAATTTTGTTTTCTTGTGCGAATGCAACCAATGCTGGAATATCTTCCACTTGGATAGGTACATTCTTACATTTGTTTTCTAGCGAAGAACCAATATTACCAGGTGCGATAAATACAGTTTCAACATTTTTAGACTGAGCCGCTTTCCAACCTAGGGCGTGTTCACGACCACCGCCACCAATAATTAATACGTTCATAATGATGTTATTCCTTTTACTTTATGCGCTAATCTTGGGGGTACTCTGCGATACTTAGCAAGATTTATAATTGAATGAGAGCAGTACAGTCAGAGTTGTGTGTGTCA
>Ga0209291_1001822_pt1 | contig 18237 bp, 20 predicted proteins | sample GOMGulsemesocosm_FD_184633 | JGI IMG/M metagenome (GOLD analysis project Ga0209291, IMG submission 184633) | Methane-oxidizing microbial communities from mesocosms in the Gulf of Mexico - GOM9B Gulf of Mexico (SPAdes) (version 2) | ecosystem: Environmental > Aquatic > Marine > Cold seeps...
TTAAAAGCAACCTACAAACACCTTAATCAAAGAACTTTTTACTTGCTAAACTTATATCGTTTTGCGGGTGCAAATATACTTCCTTTCTTCTTTAATAACCTAATTTTTTAAGCGGTTATTTTGAAGTTTTTGGTCGGTATTTTCGGAAGTACTGGAAACGTGCGTATTGTAACACATCTTTTTTACTTCTTTTATTTCAAAACCACTTCCTAGACGAACGGATTTGTATTTCCGATGAATGACCTGGTCACTATTGTGTAATGAAATCGAAATATACAATCCATAAAAAAACATTTATCCCTTAGCTTAAAAACATATTTACCCTTGTATTTCACCTAAACACTAAAAGAATAATCAATACTTACTCCTCAAAAACTATTATTGCAAACATTATTAGACAAACACCTAAAGGTACAACACACCTAAAAACTAAAACCAGACACTCTACACATAACTCAACATCTACCTATTTTATCATATTAAACACTAATTGTTCAATAAAAAAAGGCCACTCAGTTGAGCGGCCTTTTTACATAAAACGTATACCTTATTATATACCGGTATAATTACTCGGCGTGATTTGCTTCAACTCATCTTTAATAATATCAGACACCTCTAATGTATCGATGAAATTAGCGATGGAGTTTTTATTTATTTTTTCATTAGTACGAGTCAAGCCTTTTAATGCTTCATAAGGATTTGGATATCCTTCTCTCCTTAATATATTTTGAATTGCTTCTGCTACTACTGGCCAGTTGTTTTCTAAATCTTCTGCAAACTTAGCTTCATTTAACAATAATTTATTCAACCCTTTTAATGTAGACTGGAACCCTATTAAGGTATGACCAAAAGGAACACCTACATTACGCAGTACAGTACTATCTGTTAAATCACGTTGCAACCTAGATACTGGCAACTTCGCTGATAAGTGTTCAAAAATTGCATTTGCAATTCCTAAATTTCCTTCTGAATTTTCAAAATCAATAGGATTAACTTTATGCGGCATAGCTGAAGAACCTACCTCTCCTGCTTTAATTTTTTGCTTAAAATATTCCATTGCCACATACTGCCAGACATCTCTATCTAAATCAATAACAATGGTGTTTATTCTTTTTAAATTATCAAATAAAGCCGCCATATGATCGTAATGCTCAATTTGCGTTGTAGGATAAGAATGATACAAACCTAAACTGTTTACAAACTTAGACCCAAAAGCTTTCCAATCAATATTTGGGTACGCTACTTTATGTGCGTTATAATTTCCAGTTGCCCCACCAAACTTAGCTGCACTTGGAATATCGTTTAACAAATTAAACTGCTCTTTTAATCGTACTACAAAAACTTCAATCTCTTTTCCTAAACGCGTAGGAGAAGCTGGCTGACCATGAGTTCTTGCCAACATAGGGATATCAGCCCAATCAGAAGCTAATTCAGACAACCTATTCAATAATGCAGTATATTCAGGAATATACACATCACCAATAGCTTCTTTAATAGATAATGGAATTGCGGTATTATTGATATCTTGAGAAGTTAACCCAAAATGAATAAACTCTTTGTATTGTGAAATATTAAGTGCATCAAATTTTTCTTTGATAAAATACTCAACAGCCTTTACATCATGATTGGTTACTTTTTCAATATCTTTTATCGCCTGAGCATTTTCTGCCGTAAAGTTTTTATAGATATCACGTAAGCTACCAAATAATGAATTATCAAAATCTTTTAACTGAGGTAAAGGTATTTCACATAATGCTATAAAGTATTCAATCTCTACTAATACCCTATATTTTATTAATGCTTCTTCAGAAAAATATGGTGCTAAATTAGCTGTTTTACTTCTATACCTTCCATCAATTGGAGAAACTGCATTTAAAGCTGTAAGTGTCATTTTGTTGTGTGTTTTTTAATAAGGCGCAAAGATACGGAACACTATAAAATAATGATACTCTTTTTTAAAATGATTACACACTATTTATATTCTATAATAAAAAAGTATCTTTAACTATTATTCATCATTTGACAACTTAACATCATGTTAAAAAAAGTAACTACTGCACTTCTTATACTATTCATAATCGCACAATTTTTTAATCCTGAAAAAAACGAATACACCAAAGCTCCAGATAGCGATTTTATTTTAACAGAAAACCCTCCTCAGCAATTAGCTGATATTTTAAAAGAATCCTGTTATGATTGTCACTCTAGCAACACAAGATATCCATGGTACGATCGAATAACACCTGTTAATTTTTGGGTAAATGGACATATTGACCACGGAAAAGGAGAATTGAATTTTTCTGAATGGAAGCATTATTCCGCAAAGAAAAAAGCCCATAAATTAGATGAAATTATAGAAGTACTAGAAAACAATGAAATGCCTTTAAGCTCATACACCTTAATGCATTCAGAAGCAAAACTTACGGAAAATGAAACCAAAACATTAATTAACTGGACAACAATTGCAAAAATAAAATACGAAATAACCGATTTACCTCAGTAAATGAAGTTCAATCATAAACTATTTTTTCTTTTCTGCATTACTATTAGTGGTATAGCAATAGTTTTTTCAATGAAGCCAATTGCTCAAGACGTCAATTACCATAATTTTATTGATTCACGTACTATTTTTAATATCCCTAACTTTAATAATGTAATAAGCAATGTTGGATTTATATTATTAAGTTGTATTGGTTTTTTTAAACTTACAATTTCGAATAAGAAAAGTAATTTACTTTACTTTTTACTGGGAGGAATCCTTTTAACAGGAATTGGATCAGCATATTATCATTGGAACCCGAACAACACTACTTTAGTTTTTGATAGACTACCAATGGTTCTTGTCTTTATGACGTTTTTCACATTCGTTATAGTTAACTATATCAACCAGATAAACTACAAAATCTATTTTACATTATTACTAGGGACTGGAATCTTAAGCGTATTGTACTGGAGTTATTCAGAAAGCATCGGAATGGGAGATTTAAGACCTTATATTTTAGTTCAGTTTTTACCCCTATTATTAATTCCAATCATTCTTTTACTTTTTAAACAGAATAATAATAATAATAATAATAATAATACATATTACATTATTCCTGTATTAGCTTTTTACATCCTAGCAAAACTAACTGAGCATTTTGATGAACTCATCTATACTACGTCAAGCAAAATCATTAGTGGACACTCAATAAAACATTATTTAGCAGCAATAGCCGCTTATTATATTTACAAGTGGATGTACTCATTACAAAAAACAATCTAATAACTTTTCTGTTCCTTCGCCAGCTCCCGTCTTAAAAATTGTTAAGTTATCAAAATCAGTTTCACCAACCATTGGGTTAGGATCAATAACATAAATTGGCGTTTTTGGCTTTATATAATTCACCAGACCAGCTGCAGGATATACCTGCATTGACGTACCTATCACTACCAAAACATCGGCTTTTTCAACTAAGGAAATAGCTTTATCTATCATTGGCACTTCTTCACCAAACCATACAATATGTGGTCGGAGTTGAGCATTTTCTTCGCATAAATCACCTAAAACCAAATCCTCTTCCCAGTTGTACACTAAAATTTCATTTTTGGTGCTTCGAACTTTTCGTAATTCACCATGTAAATGTAATACTGAGGAACTCCCCGCTCTTTCATGCAAATCATCTACATTTTGAGTAATAATAGTCATATTAAAATACTCTTCCAATTTTTGTAGATTAAAATGCCCTTTATTTGGGCTAACACTTTTTAACTGAGCCCTTCTTTGATTATAAAAATCCAACACCAATTCTGGATTATTATAAAAGCCTTTAGGAGAAGCCACTTCCATAACATCATGTCCTTCCCACAATCCATTCGCATCCCTGAAAGTAGCAATTCCACTTTCAGCACTCATACCCGCACCTGTTAACACTACTATGTTTTTCATTTATGTTTTACTTGTATTTCAAACTAATAGTACTTAAAAAATTTGCCCCCCCCTACTCATTTACTATAGTTAAAGACTCATGAAATAAGTGATATTTCTTCTCTATTTTTCATTTTTTTCTTGACAAAAAAACGAAACAAAAAAATCAAAACAGACAAAAGGAAATTGCTACAGCACCATTCGCTCTCAAATCTACATGCTTAATGCTATCGCATATCAATTTCGATTTTTTACTCATTATCTCTAAGCCAGTCAATTACAAATTCAACTAAACTACAATCTTAAAATTCTTATTTCTGATTATTTAGGACAGAGTCGCTAAAAAAACTATACCTTATCTTCTAACAGCGAAGTAATCAAAACTCTTTTTCTACCTAACAAAAACCAACTCGTTTTTTTCCATATCGGAATATTCTTCAGAAAATGAATATCCTTCATAATTAAAACCTTTTAAGTCTTCTATAGTTTTAGCATTTGTATCTATAATATACCTAACCATTAGTCCTCTTGCTTTTTTAGCAAAGAAAGAGATTACTTTTAGCTTATCATTTTTCCAATCTTTGAATATTGGCGTAATTACAGACGACTTTAATGTTTTAACATCCACCGCTGCAAAATACTCGTTACTTGCTAAGTTTACAAACAACTCTTCTTCTTCTAATTCCGAATTCAATTTTTTAGTAACTAAAGGTTTCCAATATGAATGTAAGTTTTTAGTTTTCCCCACAGGGAATTTTACCCCCATCTCCAATCGATACGCTTGCATTAAATCAAGCGGCTTCAATACACCATACAATCCAGATAAAATCCGTAATGAATTTTGCAACTTATCCACTTTATTTTCAGATAAAGTATATGCATTTAACCCTGTATACACATCTCCATTAAAAGCATAAACTGCTGGACGAGCGTTTTCATTTGTAAATGGCAATTTCCAATCCTGGTTACGCTGCCAATTCAATTCTGATAATTTATCAGAGATCTTCATAAGTTTTGACAGTTTTTTAGGAGACTCCTTTTTTAATAATCCGTTTATTCTTTTGGCTTCTTTTAAAAATGAAGCTTCTGAGTATTTACTCGTAGGTAGTTTTGTTTCAAAATCAAGTGACTTTGCAGGAGATATTACTATTTTCATTACAATCTATTTAATAAATTCAAAGTTATTAAAGCTTAAACAAAAAAAGATACCTTTTACAGTATCTTTTCCCTATCTTATTATAATATATTTTTATAACTCTCTATGTTTTGCATAAGCTCTCCATTTTTCAAAACATTGCATCATGTCCTCTGGAGTTTCTGAAGTAAAGCTCATTTTTTCACCAGTTGTTGGATGAATAAATCCTAATGTTTTTGCATGTAGTGCTTGCCTTGGTAAAATTTTGAAACAATTATCTACAAATTGCTTATACTTAGTAAAGGTTGTTCCTTTTAATATTTTTTCTCCTCCATAACGAGAATCATTAAATAAGGTATGCCCAATATGTTTCATATGCACACGAATTTGATGCGTTCTACCAGTTTCTAACTGACACTCTACCAATGTTACATAACCAAAACGTTCTAACACCTTATAATGCGTTACCGCAGGCTTCCCATACTCTGCTTCATCTCCGAAATAAACAGTGTTTTGTAATCTGTTTTTATGATGTCTACCAATGTTCCCATCAATAGTTCCCTCCTCATCTTCTACATGCCCCCAAACCAACGCATGATATTTACGCTCAGAAGTCTTGTCAGCAAACTGTTTTGCCAAATGCGCCATTGCTATATCTGTTTTTGCAACAACCAATAATCCACTAGTGTCTTTATCTATTCTATGTACTAATCCTGGTCGATCATCAGAATTTGTTGGTAAGTTATCTATATGATGAATTAAAGCATTTATTAGTGTGCCAGAATAATTCCCATGTCCTGGATGTACTACCATTCCTGCAGGTTTGTTCACTACCAATAAATCATCATCTTCATATACAATATCCAACGGAATATCCTCGCCTACTAATAAGTTTTCATGAGGAGGATGTGCAAACATCACTCTTACCACATCATGTCCTTTTACTTTATAATTAGACTTAACCGCCTTATCATTTACATGAATATTACCATCTTTAGCTGCTTGTTGTATTTTATTTCGTGTAGCATTTTCAATAAAATTCATTAAAAATTTATCTACACGCAACGGCTCTTGCCCTGCTGTTGCAGTAAACTTATGGTGTTCGTACAATTCCTTACTTGGTCCTACTTCTTCTTGATTCTCTATCATAACTTAATTTACAACCTCAACTTTATTTGTATCTGTTGCTGATTTATCTCCGTAATTTAATTTTCCATCACCTAACACCAAATCAATTACTGAAGTATATGGTAATTTATCGTCTTCTTTAATTTTTTTCCCTTTATGCATTAAACCTAACACGGCATCCTCAGCAAAATGTGGTTTATATGTAATTTTCCCTATTTTAAAACCTTTAGCTTTTAAAGTACTTTCCGCTTGTCGTTTTGTTTTATCTTTTAAGTTTGGAATACGTACCAATCTATATTCAGATTTGTTTACTGTTATATATATTTTTCTCCCAACTTTTACTTTTGATCCAGCTATAGGAGTTTGCTCAACGATAGCTTCCTTTTGATATTTTGGATTATAATCCTTATACTCAATATCACCCATAGTCAATTCTCTTTCTTCTAAAAGGTTTTTCGTGATATCTAATTTCTTCCCAACCAAATTAGGCACTTCTCTAAACTCATCATGGTTTGTTGTATTTAACATCCACTTTCTAAAAGCAAACAAAATCAACAAAAATACTATTAATGCTAATCCTAATTGTTTTAAAAAAGTTTTACTGAAAATAAATTTTAAAAGACCCATACTTTTTATTTAGACGACAAATATAATAATAGTATTTTTGTTAACATACATTATACTTCATAATGACATTTTTAATTCAACTATTTGCATCTAATGAAAAATATTGCAATTCTTATGGGCGGATATTCTAGCGAATATCAAATTTCATTAAACTCCGGAAATGTGGTTTACAATAACATTAAAGATGTTTGTAACGCCTACCCGATTCATCTATTTAAAGATAAATGGTTTTATGTTGATCCATTTAAAAATGAACACCTCATTAATAAAGGTGATTTTTCAGTAACCATAGAGAGCAACACAATCCATTTTGACTGTGTTTTTAATACGGTTCATGGAACACCTGGTGAAGATGGGTATATGCAAGCTTACTTTGAACTATTAAACATACCTCAAACTAGCTGCAACATGTATCAAGCTGCGTTAACTTTTAATAAACGCGACACCTTATCTGCCTTAAGACCTTACGGAATCCCAATGGCTACCTCAGTATACTATAATGAAGGTGACATCATTGATACCGATGCTATAATCACAAAAGTTGGCCTACCATGTTTTATCAAAGCCAACAGAGCTGGGTCAAGTTTTGGAGTTACAAAAGTTTACAAAAAAGAAGAAATAAGAAACGCCATTGATACAGCCCTAAAAGAAGATTCTCAAGTTTTAATTGAGTCGTTTCTGGACGGAATAGAAGTTTCTGTTGGCGTAATAACACATAAAGGAGAAGTAACTGTACTTCCTATAACTGAAATTGTTTCAGAAACCGATTTTTTTGATTATAAAGCAAAATACGAAGGCTTATCACAAGAAATTACTCCTGCTAGAATTACCCCTGAACAAGCTAAAACTGTAAGCAAACTAGCAAAAGAAATATATGAACTACTTGGTATGAGTGGTTTATCTCGATCGGACTTTATTTTTCATAATGGAATCCCACATTTTATTGAAATAAATACCAACCCTGGTTTATCAGAAGAAAGCATTTTACCACAACAAGCTAATGAAGCAGGTATTTCATTAAGAGAGTTATTTATGAATACCATTGAAGAAGCAATGAAGTCAGTAGTCAGTAGTCAGTAGTCAGTAGTCAGTAGTCAGTAGTCAGTAGTCAGTAGTCAGTAGTCAGTAGTCAGTAGTCAGTAGTCAAAAATAGATTTTCTAAATACTATCTCCCATTAATAACGTAACTTTACCAAACCAAGATTCCCGATTGCTCGGGAATTATTAAACAAGTTTTTATAATGAAGAAAGCAGTTTTCCCTGGATCTTTTGACCCGATAACTTTAGGACATCAAGATATTATTTCTAGAGCATTACCCTTATTTGACGAAGTTGTTATTGCTATTGGGATTAATGACGATAAAAAATATATGTTCACCCTTGATGAACGCGTACAGTTCATAAAGGACACGTTTAAAAATGAGGCGAAAATTACCGTTACTACCTACAAAGGTTTGACTATAGATTACTGCAAAGAAATAAATGCTGACTATATGCTGCGTGGACTTCGCAACCCTGCTGATTTTGAGTTTGAAAAAGCGATAGCACAAACCAACAGGAAGTTATCCGGGATAGACACCTTATTTTTACTTACCAGTGCAGAAACCTCATATATCAGCTCAAGTATTGTAAGAGACGTACTACGTAATGGTGGCGACTACACTATATTAGTACCTGACAGCGTCAGAGTTAAATAGCGTTATTTAAATACTAGCCCCCCTACATATTGTTTAACCATAAAGAATTTTCAATATTCCTGTCTCATGCTTATACAACATGGTAGAATTGATATTTTCTTTAATGTAGCTCAATCTTTTGTTGACAGTTTTATAAAAGTAGATGATTTTAATTTAGATAACGACCTATTTAAAGTATTTGGAAATTAAAAATATCGAAGTAATATAAATAGCTATTAAAACCTGTAGCATTATTAAATCTTCTAACATTAACCTAAAACACTTTACATCATTTGAAGATCATTGACTTGGAATATAGAATATCTGTAAATTTCAACCCTATATTATTCATAGTCAAAAATCACAAGCAATTATTAGAAAAACCATGGCTAAAAAAAACAAAGTCTTTATTGCAACAAGTTTAGACGGATACATTGCAGATAAAAACGGAAAAATTGACTGGTTACATTCCACTCCAAACCCCGATAATATTGACATGGGATATAATGAATTTACTTCTCAAATAGACGCGCTTGTCATGGGACGTAATACTTTCGAAACAATATGCGGATTTGATATAGGTTGGCCATATCAAAAACCAGTTTTTGTACTTAGCAATAGCTTAACAAATATTCCTAAAAAATATAAAGACAAGGTAATACTCGCAAAAGGACCTTTAAAAGAAATCATCAAACAGATTAATGAAAAAGGGTTCCACAATCTGTACATCGATGGCGGTAAAACAATACAAAGTTTCTTGAAAGAAGATTTAATAGATGAAATTACGATAACTATAATTCCTTTTTTACTAGGAAGTGGCACCCCTCTATTTAATGACCTCCCAAAAAGACTAGATTTTGAATGTATTGACTCTAAAATTTATCTAAAAAAAGTTGTTCAAAATTATTTTGTTAGAAAAAAACAAAACGAAAGACACACATTTTTTAATACCAAATTTTACTACAACACAAATGATTATAGGTTTACCACCCCGCCCTTTTCACCACTAAAAAAAAGCCTCAATTATAAAAATTACAATCGAGGCTTTTTTTTTAAACATATTCTACTCTAAATAAAATCTCCTTTTGCCATTACATGATATCGAGGATCATCAATACTCTCTTCGATAGCACCCATAAATTTAGGGGAAGCTTTTACCATTAAATTTTTACAATCTTCTGAAAGATGTTTCAATTTAACGTCCTTTCCAGCTTTCTCGTATTTTTCTATTAAATTAAGTAAGGCCTCTAATGCAGAATGATCTGATATACGAGATTCTAAAAAGTCAATCTCAACTTTTTCTGGATCATTTTTAATATCAAACTTCTCATTAAACGCTTGAATACTACCAAAAAACAATGGCCCGAATATTTCGTATACTTTGGTTCCATCTTCTTTTATACGTTTACGAGCTCTAATTTTTTTTGCATTTTCCCAAGCAAATACTAATGCCGAAATAATTACCCCTACAAATACCGCTATAGCTAAATCATACACCACTGTAACAGCAGAAACAATAATTAACACCGCTGCATCAGACTTAGGTATTTTCTTTAATATTCTAAAACTCGACCATGCAAATGTTTCAATTACCATCATAAACATTACACCAACCAAAGCAGCAATTGGCACTTGCTCTATTAGTTGATCCGCAAAAAGAATGAATGACAATAAAGTTATCGCCATCATAATTCCTGATAAACGTCCACGACCTCCGTTATTAATATTAATTACTGTTTGCCCAATCATACCACAGCCTCCTGTACCTCCAAACAATCCACTTACAATATTCCCAGCTCCTTGAGCTACACATTCTCGATTTCCTTTCCCTCTAGTCTCTGTTAACTCATCAACTAAATTCATTGTCATTAAGGTTTCAATCAACCCTACAGAGGCTGCTAAAAATGCGAATGGCGCTATAAATTTTAATGTATCTAAATTAATTGGTAAATTTTTCCATAAATCTAAATTAGGAGTAGGAAACTCTCCTTTTAACCCTGTACCTCCACCTTCAATTATATATGAACCTACTGTACTTACATCTAAACCAGTAAAAACCACAATTAATGTTGTGATTAAAATAGCTGTTAGCGCTGCTGGTACCTTTTTTGTTAATTTAGGTAAACCCCAAATAATCCCCATTGTTAATGCAACTAAACCAATCATGGTGTACAATTCTATTCCATGCATATACTCATTAACATATTCTTTAACTCCATCTGCAGATATTTGTGATTTTTTATGCGTAAACATTTTTACTTGGGCCCAGAAAATTACAATTGATAGCCCGTTCACAAACCCCATCATTACCGAATGTGGTATCAATCTTACAAACTTCCCTAACTTGAACACACCAGCTAAAACCTGAATAACTCCCATTAAGACAACACAAGCCATTAAATAGAATATTCCCATATTCTCTACAGGCTGATCGAACAACATTCCTTTTGTGTGACCTTCCGAAATCATCGCTACAAAAATAACAGCAACAGCTCCTGCTGCACCAGAAATCAACCCGGGACGACCACCAAAAATAGCTGTTATCAAACCTATCATAAAAGCACCTGATAATGCCATTAAAGGATTAATTTGCGCAACGAATGCGAAAGCTACAACTTCAGGTATCATTGCTAATGAAACCGTCATTCCTGCCAATATATCGTTTTTTGCGTTTGCGGAGTGTTTACGTATTAATGCATTCATAAGTACTAACTTCAATATTATCAACTAGTTAACCGCTTTGTCAACTAATTTATTTAAGCGTGCAAAAATAGTGTTATTTGTAAACTAAACAACATTAATGATTTTATATTTATTAAAACATGGTAATATAGGTTTCCAACTCTGCTTGAAGAGTTTCGAATAAGTTACAAATTTGCTAAATACGCCTCTGTTAACAAAACCACATTAGAATATGAGTTACTCATTGCGGCCATTGCTTGTTCGTTGCTTTTCCAAACTGCTTGAGTTATCCCCTCTTCAGTTTGTGGTGTTAATTCACCTGAATAATCAGTACTCATTAAATACCAATATGTAATCTTTAAATTGTACTTTCCTTTGTTTTTATATATATGATAAGTTTCCTGTAAAAATTTATCAATAGACAAGTTTTTAACTCCAGTTTCCTCCTCAACTTCTCTCAATGAAGTCGTTTCTATATCTTCTCCTTTTTCAGCACGACCTTTAGGCAAATCCCATTTTTCATTTCGCTCAATAAAAAGTAATTCTCCTTTATCATTCTTTACTAAACCGCCACCTGCATTTATATGACCTATTCTATCTTTAAAAATAGACAATAACTTATCTGAATCAGGATGATACAGATACACTTCATTAAAATCATTTCGCTGTAATTTTCGGATAATATAATCCATATCAACACTTTTAAGAAGAAAAAACTTAAACCCATCCTCTTTCATCATTACATTAGTTAGAATGATTGGCCTGTCATTAACGAAAATTTTATACATCTTTGAATTGAAAATTGTAAGTTATACTCGCTAAAGTTAATCTATTTTTAGACTTTTAAACCATTTTAAATGAAAAATAATGTAGTTTTGCAGCATGATATTAGACAAAAACATTGCTAAAAAAACAGCCGAATCATTATTACAAATTAATGCTATTAAGCTTCAACCAAATAACCCATTTACATGGGCTTCTGGATGGAAATCTCCTATTTACTGTGACAACAGAGTAACGTTATCCTTTCCTGAAGTTAGAACTTTTTTAAGACAACAGTTAGCTACTCAAATAGTGAAAGCATATGGTAAACCCGATGTAATTGCTGGTGTTGCCACTGGAGCTATTGCTATTGGAGCATTAGTAGCAGAGGAACTAGGTATTCCGTTTGTATATGTTAGACCAGAAGCTAAAAAACATGGTAGAAAAAACCAAATTGAAGGTTTTTTAGACACTGATAAAAATGTTGTTGTTGTAGAAGATTTAATTAGTACAGGAGGAAGTAGTCTTAAAGCTGTAGAAGCATTAAAAGAACATGGTGTAACTGTAATGGGGATGATTGCCTTATTTACTTATGGTTTTGACATCGCTTCAAAAAATTTCGAAGACGCTAATGTGAAACTATACACACTTAGTAATTATGAAAATTTAATAGAACAAGCTGCTGATACAAACTACATATCAACCGATGAAATAAAAACATTACAAGAATGGAGAGCGAATCCATCGAAGTGGAACGCTATTTGCAAATAAGTTTAAAAAAATCCAAATGAACATAGAAGGAAACAAAGTAACAATTAATAAATCGAAACCTGAAGTTATTGCATTTTTAACAAAAATGGAAAACTTTGAACAGTTAATGCCCGAAAACACAAAATTCGAAGTGCTTAGCGATGATGTATTTCTTTTTGGACTAAAAGGAATGCCCGAAATAAAACTACGCTTAAAAGAGCAAACTGAAGACAAAGTAACATTAGGTGCCGCAGGAGATAAACTACCATTCACACTTGTAGCAAACCTAAACGAAATTGATGCTTCAAAAACAGAAACTCAACTATCATTTACAGGAGAATTTAATGCAATGATGGCGATGATGGTAAAAGGTCCAATAACAAAATTTGTAGGCCAACTATCTGATAAGCTATGTGAAATTTAATACAATAGCTTCACTTCTTTCAATCTAAACTCTTGTAAGATTTCATCTTCTAGTAACACTTGTAATTTCCCTGATGAAGTTACATTTTTAATAAAACCAGAAAACAATTCACCTTCTGCATTCATAAATGTAGAAGGTTTATTTTTTCTAAATAAATACTTTTCATAAGCTTCATGGAGTTCATCGAACTTACCATCTTTTAGCTTTTTAATTTGACTTTGTAATTCTACAATAATCAAAATCAGAAGCTCATCTAAATCAAAATACTTCCCAATAATATTTTTAAGTGAACTTGCTTTAAATTGAGTATTAAAAACTGACTGATTAACATTTAGCCCAATACCGATTATAGAATGATAGTCCCCATTAGACTTAACTATATTTTCAATTAATATCCCACATATCTTTTTGTGATGTGACAATATGTCGTTTGGCCATTTGACACATAATCGAGGTACTAACATTTTTTTTAAAACATTAAAAACAGAAATTGATACCGCACAATTTAAATAAAACTGGTTATGCGACTGCAAAAAAGAAGTATCGACAAAAACACTAAATGTTAGGTTTTCTCCAACACTAGAGCTCCATTCACTACCTAATTGCCCTTTACCATTGGTTTGATTTTCAGCAGAAACAACAGTAAAATCACACACCACATTTTGTGACACGTACTCTTTTAAGTAGTCATTTGTTGACGCAATGGTATGAAGTTTGATTATTTTGATACAACAAATGTAAAACTTATAATAATTCTAACCATTAAACGACAAAAAAATAATATTTTTGCAAGTTCAAATCACAATTAATGATAACAAAGAAAATTAATACTGACGCTTTAATCTCAATGATTATTAAAGGAATTGAAGAGGTTAAAGGTAATGACATAGATATATTGGATTTACGTGAAATAGATAATACGGCATCTGATTACTTTATTATTTGCAGCGGAAACTCTAACACACAAGTAAATGCTATAGTTGGCTCTGTGCAAAAAATGGTTAGTAAAGAACTGAAAGACAAACCTTGGCATATTGAAGGAAGTGATAATGCTGAATGGGTTTTAATGGATTATGTAAATGTTGTTGTACATGTATTTCAAACTCACATAAGAGAATATTACGACATAGAAGGATTATGGGGAGATGCTAAAATAACTTCAATAAAAACAGAATACTAAACCAATCAGACGTATGTCAGACAACAACAAGAATGAAGCTAAAAAACCTAAGTTCAATGTATTTTGGATTTATGGAGCAATATCTTTAGTCTTACTTTTTTTTGTACTAAATAACAATACAGATGCAGAAAACGAAGTAAGTTTTTCTAAATTTAAAGAGTACGTTCCTCAAAATGATATTAAGGAGATTGTAATGGTTCCTAACATGAGATTAGCTCATGTATACCTTACTGATGCTGCCTTAAAAAAAGAGGAATACAAAGAATTTACAAAGAAAAAAGGACTTTCATTTATAGGAAAAATACCTGATTTCTCTGTTCAATATTTAGATTTACAGAATTTTGAAAACTATTTAAGTGAACAAAAACAAAGAAACAACCTTAGCTTCACACTTGATGTAAAACAGCAAGACAACACATTTACCGACTTACTTATGGGACTTTTACCATTTGTATTAATTATTGGTTTATGGCTGTTTTTCATGAAAAGAATGTCTGGTGGATCAGGAGGTGGACCTGGAGGTCAGATTTTCAATATTGGAAAATCTAAAGCAAAATTATTCGATCAAAAAGCAGATATCAAAACAACATTTAAAGATGTTGCTGGACTTGAAGGTGCAAAAGAAGAAGTTGAAGAAATTGTAGACTTCTTAAAAAACCCTGAAAAATATACTGCTTTAGGAGGTAAAATACCAAAAGGAGCCTTACTAGTAGGCCCTCCTGGTACAGGAAAAACTTTACTTGCTAAAGCGGTAGCTGGAGAAGCAAAAGTACCTTTCTTTTCATTATCAGGATCTGATTTCGTTGAAATGTTTGTTGGTGTTGGAGCTTCAAGAGTTCGTGACTTATTTAAGCAAGCGAAAGAAAAATCTCCTTCAATTATATTCATCGATGAAATTGACGCCATTGGTAGAGCAAGGGGCAAAAATGCTATGTCAGGTAGTAATGATGAAAGAGAAAACACACTGAACCAACTACTAACAGAGATGGATGGTTTTGGCACTACCGACAATGTAATTGTTATAGCCGCTACTAACAGAGCAGACATCTTAGACAAAGCCTTAATGCGAGCAGGTAGATTTGACAGACAAATTTACGTTGACTTACCAGACATTAGAGAACGAAAAGAAATTTTTGAAGTACACCTTAAGCCTTTAAAAATAAAAAAAGACCTAGACACTAAGTTCCTTTCAAAGCAAACTCCTGGATTTTCAGGAGCCGACATCGCCAACATGTGTAATGAAGCTGCTTTAATTGCTGCTAGAAACGGTAAAAAGGAAATCGAAAAACAAGACTTCTTAGATGCCGTTGATAGAATTATTGGTGGTCTAGAAAAGAAAAATAAAATCATTACTCCTTCTGAAAAGAAAGCAATTGCATTTCATGAAGCCGGTCACGCTACTGTTAGTTGGATGCTAGAACATGCAGCTCCACTTGTAAAAGTAACTATTGTTCCTAGAGGAAAAGCTTTAGGTGCCGCTTGGTACTTACCAGAAGAAAGAATGATTGTTCGCCCTGAACAAATGTTAGATGAAATGTGTGCTACCCTTGGTGGTCGTGCAGCCGAAAAAATTATTTTTAATAAAATTTCAACAGGTGCATTAAGTGATCTTGAAAAAGTCACCAAACAAGCTCGTGGTATGGTTACCGTTTATGGATTAAGTGAGAAAGTAGGTAATATTACCTATTATGATTCTTCTGGTCAAGAAAGCGGATTCACCAAACCGTATAGCGAAAAAACCGCTGAGATAATTGACTCTGAGATTTCTGATATCATTGAAAAGCAATACATAAGAGCTATCGATTTATTAGAAAGCCATAAAGATAAACTTACACTATTGGCTGAAGTTTTACTTAAAAAAGAAGTTATTTTCAGAGATGATTTAGAAAGCATATTCGGAAAAAGACCCTTTCAAGTTGAAGCTAAAGATAACGATTTAGAGGAAGAATAATTCGACTCCTACAAAACATCTAAAAAACTTAATTTAAATCTGATTTAAATTAAGTTTTTTTTATATATTTGGATTAACAACCCCACTTTAAAAAACTTGCTCTCTATTTATGGGGATATTTAAAAACATTTTTGGTAGAAACAAAAAGCCTACTTCGTCAAAAAAAGATGAACAAGGTAAATACATGCCTAAAGAAAATATACCTGTTGATGAGCTATTCACTTTAAACTTCATGAAAAATGGCGGTAAATTTATTTACTGTGATTCCATGAGTGAAATAACAGAAAACTTCAATGCCATTTTAGAAGAAAACAACTGGGACACAAAAAATGTGTTGTGTTACAATGATTCGTTGAAAAAACGCTTTAAAAACTTCAAAATAAGCTACACTTCTAAAACACCATCATTCTTTCTTACCAATTGCGAAAGCTTGATTGCTGACAAAGGATCGATACTAATTTCTTCTAATCAAATAAAAGAACAAAAATTAGATGATTTACCTAATGATTTTATTTTATTCGCAACAACAAGCCAACTAAAGGAAACCATTAGCGAAGGATTAAGAACAATTAAAAATAATCGTCAAGAACAATTACCTTCAAACATAACCACCCTAAAACACTTTAAGTTTTCAAAAGAAAAAGATTTTATGACTTACGGAAATAGCACAAAAAACCTATATTTGCTACTTTTGGAAGATTTATAAAATGAACGAAACTTTAACCCGCTCTTTATCTGGACTAGTATACATAACTATACTAATTTCTGCTATTTTCTTTTCTGATGACGGATATTTATTTGCTGGTCTAATGCTTGTTTTTTCGGGGATTTCATGCTGGGAATTTAATAATTTACTAAAAGTTAATAATTTCAGAGCTTACTTTCAGTTAGCTATTGTAGCATACTTTACTTATCTAGCCATAACGGGAGAAACACGTAACTCCAGTATTGTCTTCCTCATTTTAGCTATTGGAACATTAATAGCACATCTCTACTTAACTAATAATTTATTCAAATTAAAAAAAGTAAACGAAAATAGTATACTCAAACAACAATTACCATTGCTTTATGTTTTAATACCATTTTCACTTCTAGCACAAATACCATCTATAATAAATAATACATACAACCCATACATCATTTTCGGAATACTTATAATTATATGGTCTAATGACACCTTTGCCTATTTGATAGGAAAGAACTTTGGAAAACGTAAATTATTTGAAAAAGTATCACCTAAAAAAACAATCGAAGGTTTTATTGGAGGATTGACATTTGGGGTTATCTCGGCACTTATTATTGCCTACACAACCTCAAGTCTTTCTATACTTCATTGGATTGTCCTGAGTATTATTATTAGTATCTTTGGTACAATTGGCGACTTAGTTGCCTCAAAATTTAAACGCGAAGCAAACATTAAGGATAGTAGTAATTTAATTCCTGGACATGGCGGGTTTTTAGACAGACTAGACAGCTTAATTTTTATTTCATCATTTGTATATTTATACTTACAATTAATCAATTATGTTTCATAAAGAAGGACACCCATCAATTTTAATAACGCTATTCGTAGTAGTAGCATTATTCTTAGGAGCGGAATACGTTACTAGCAATCAAATAATACAATACATCATATATGGTGTCGCATTATTTTTATTAGTTATTATCTTACAGTTTTTCAGGAACCCTAAACGATATACTGCACAAAACGAAAATCATATTATTGCACCAGTTGACGGTAAAGTAGTTGTTATAGAAGAAGTCTTTGAAAAGGAATACTTTCAAGATAAAAGATTACAGGTATCCATATTCATGTCACCAATAAACGTACATGTTACAAGGTATGCATTAAGTGGGTTGGTAAAATTTAGTAAATACCATCCAGGTAAATTTTTAGTTGCATGGCACCCAAAAGCATCAGAAGAAAACGAAAGAACTACAATTGTTGTAGAGAACGAAACTTTTGGCGAAGTATTATACAGGCAAATTGCTGGAGCATTAGCAAAAAGAATTGT
>Ga0209291_1001823_pt1 | contig 18234 bp, 18 predicted proteins | sample GOMGulsemesocosm_FD_184633 | JGI IMG/M metagenome (GOLD analysis project Ga0209291, IMG submission 184633) | Methane-oxidizing microbial communities from mesocosms in the Gulf of Mexico - GOM9B Gulf of Mexico (SPAdes) (version 2) | ecosystem: Environmental > Aquatic > Marine > Cold seeps...
TGACAATGCTTTAAAAGCTTTTGTAGCTAATATCGACAAACGCCCACACGAATTATCTGACCAAATTTTTAAAGAGCGCTTCGTTATCTCAAGAGATAAGAAGTTCTTAAACGTTTTAGCGAGAAGCCAAGTGAGTCGCTGATATTTGCGGCTCCGTTTAAGTGAGGTGCGTATTATATATTTGCGCCTCGCTAAGTCAATCATTTTTTTGTTTATTTTTGATTTTGTTTTTGGCTTTAAAAAAGCGTAAAACTCAATCAAAATTGAACAACTTTCTAACTGACTTGCTGTTGTTAACATCCTTAGCGTTCGGTGTGTTGCTTGCCGTCTGCCTTGTCTGTGGGGGCGCATTCTATAGAGATTTGGAATTGTGTCAACCAATAACAGCATTTTAATTTGAGTTATTTGATATTGATTATTTATTGATCTATTCAGGTTGTTTTTTGATTCTCAATCGCTCTTTCTCGCATTTCTATCGATCTATCTTTTGTTCTAGCGTATATACGCTCTTTAACCTCCATGTCATCTCGCTATACCTTACACCCTGTACGTAAAAAGCCAGCATATAAGCTGGCTCTTTTGTCGCTCTAGTTTTAAGGGGTAATATAATTTAAAGGTACAACCGTGTCCCAGAGTATGACGCAGGCAACCAACATACCCACGAGAGTACACAAACCGACTGTCAATATTGAAGCTGAAAAGAAGAACGCTCTATCTTCAGGTATTTCCATTATTACCGGTACACCGATAAAGAGTAGATACACTGAATACAGAACCGCCAGCAACCCCACTGATACATTAAACCATAGCATTGGATATAGAGCTGACAAACCTGATAAGAATAAAGGCGTCGCTGTAAATGTTGTCAGTATTAAACATTCATTCATTTCGACATGTCCACCGTATGTTTTCTCCATCCAGTGAATACAATATGCGATAAACGCAACGGCACCCCAGCAAGCAAAATACGATGCGATAGCTGCAGGAATAGCACTACTCGTTGCTAGCTTTACATAAGTTGCACCTGTGAGTGTCCAGCCTATTTGAGTTGTTCCTATATACATACTCACCGCGGGTATTAGTGAAAGTACGCTAATTTGCATCAAGAAAATATGTAGAACACTGTACCTCTCTTCATGTATTGTTCCCCACTCTTCCTTAGGGTGGTAAAACATACCTACCATATGGTTTATAAACATAGTTATTCTCCTTGTTAATTTTAGAGGCTAGTTTTACTTATAAACCAGCGACTTTCACTCAGCTAATCTATTACCCTAAAGCAATATATACGCTGACATAATGGTCTACCAATAGCGCAAAAAACAGCAACATCACATACTTGATACTGTATTTAAACATTCCCATCTGCGAGTTTTTAACGTCTTTATAAACTTTCAATGCCCAGTGCAAAAAGCGTAAGTTCAGTATCGACACTAGTAATAGGTACACAAGTCCTGACATTTGCGTTAAGAACGGGAGTACTGTTGTCAGTACTAATAAGACGCTATACAAGACAATATGAAGTTTTGTGTACTCTTCACCATGAGTAATCGGCAACATAGGGACTTTAGCTTTTGCATAATCATTTTTACGCGCCAAGCAAAGTGCCCAAAAATGCGGCGGAGTCCAGGCAAATATAATCAATACGAGCAACAGACTATCTGCGCTGATGACACCACTTATTGATGTCCAGCCTAATAATGGCGGAGCCGCTCCTGCAAGCCCTCCTACTACAATGTTTTGCGGTGTTGCCCTTTTTAGCCATACGGTATAAACAAAGGCATAACCAATGAGAGAGATTAAACTTAAAAATGCCGTTAAAGGATTAATAAATACTGTTAATAGATATAGCCCCGTCACTCCAATTACCATAGCGAATAGCAATGCTTGTGAACTCGATACTTTTCCCTGCGGTAACGGTCGCCACTTCGTTCTTTGCATTGCCTTATCTATTTTTTGATCCATCACATGATTAATAGCAGCCCCTGAACTCGTCACTAATGCGATGCCAATTAGAGCAATACTCATCACCGATATAGAAGGAATTGCTTCACTTGCCAACAGCATTCCAACTAAGGCCGTAATTAGCATAACGGCCACTACCTTCAATTTACATAGGGCCAAATAGTCCTGTATTCTCGCTTCTGATTTCAAACTATTAAATAAGTGTACTGAGTGTTTTATCATCGAACATCCCCTTTAAGGCCGGAAAAGCTAATCGCCAAAACCCGAGTCGTTTGTATTAGCATAATGACTGCAAGCAAGTGGTGCGCCATTGCTAATACAGAAGGAACAGCTAGCGCTATATTCATTAGCCCTAGAATTATTTGTGCAATAGTGAGGTAGACTAACCAGAGACATGCTTTTGCCCACGGTTGATACCTACCAATAGCGAAATACATCCAAATAAAATACCCCGCGACTATCATCGCCCCTATTCGGTGGGTAATTTGTATGGCCCCGCGCTCCGCTAACGCCAGGGTTCCACCTTGATGCGAATAGGTGCTATCAAAGCTCACCGTGAACGCACTAGAAAATTTATAGTCAATATCTAAACCTGGGTTACAACCTAACCAGTCACTACAACCCCAAGCTGCATAATTACTACTTGTCCAACCCCCTATCAATATTTGTATAAACAATAAAAGTAATCCAATGAGTGCCGCATAATTAGCATTACTCCAATGCTTTGTTTTGGATTTGATTAATATGATTTTATGTCTAAGCAACAGCAACAATACCGTTGTTAACAATCCTCCTAATAAATGGGCAGTGACGACTATTGGTAATAGCTTTAAGGTAACAGTCCACATCCCTAATAATGCTTGGAACACAACTAAAGCCAGTAAACAGAAAGATAATAGGTTCGGGTAATTTCGAGCGTTTTTCAGGTAGAGAGCGATAAACGCCAATGCCAGAATAAGCAAACCCAAGGTGCCAGCTAAGTACCGATGTATCATTTCAAGCCAGCTCTTAGTTTGTACAACTTCAATATCTGGAAATAGTTGTGCCGCTGAGTCTATTTGCGCAGTGGTGTTTGGCACCGTTAATTGACCAAAGCACCCCGGCCAATCAGGGCAGCTTAAACCTGCATCGTTTATTCTGGTCCACCCACCCATTAATACCACCAGCAATACCAATACAATGGCGCAGTTCACCAACTTGAGTGCGAGCGCTCGTACGTCGTTGGTATTTGAGTTGTTAGTGAGTGAAGTGTCTTTCATTAACCAACACCTGATAATTTAAGTAACTTCTTCAAATCTTTTAATAATTGTTTAGGCTGTAATTGCGGCGAATAACGCATCACCAAATTCCCCAACGGGTCTACTACCCAAACAGCTTCACCCAATGTCTCTATTTTCGGTGTTTGCAACATGTCGAGCTTTGTTCCCACTTGAAAATACGCCACTCTTGAGCTGTCTTTCCCCAGTAGCTTAATAAGGGTGGGCAAATTATTTTGCCAATTTTCACAAGCCGTTGAGTTACAGCTATTTGGCAAGGTGTGTAATATTTGCCACTGTGAAGTTTGCTGCCATGCGTTATCGTTATATTTAAGCTGCCATTGTTTAAGTGTTTGCTGAGCGATTAACTCGCCTTGGTTGATGGTGTTTTCAGGGCGCAAAAATCCAGAGTAATACATCATAAATGCCACCAACATTGGGACGACACCCACCAGCCAGATTAGCCAAAATGTCAGGGTGTTTTTATTTCTACTCATAAGTACCACTCCTTGTTGGAAGAGATTTTCGATAAAACCAAATCATCATGACGCACAAGACTATTGCCATTAAAAACCATTGCGCTGCATAGCCAAGATGTTTGTTTACACTCATGTTTACAGGTTTCCACGCAGTCACCAGTTCGGGGAGTAATGGCTTTTCGCTTAACAGCACAACCTGCTGCAAATTATTGATAGCCAATACATCAAACATTTTCCCAAATTCTATTTGCTGTATACGCTTTGGCCATCTTTGTTGCCATACATCATCTTGCAACTGGAAGGCGCGTTCTATTTTCTTTATCCAGCCACTAATTTCTACCGTGCCTTTCGGAATCTGTATTGCTGGCAGTTCGTCCCTATTAAATTGACCGGAAACCCATCCCAAATTGACCAGTAGTGTTCTATTAGCTTCTAGGCTCATTAGCACTAATACTTCGTATCCTGCTCGTCCTCCCCGTATTTTATTATCAAGTAGAAAATAGCGTTCTGGATCTAGTTCCCCTGTCACTCTTACTTTTTGATAGGTGCTGTTTTCAGGCAAATCAAAACTGGCATCAATTGCCGGTTTTTCCCATTGCGCGAACAACTGCTTTTTCTCATCGGCTCGCTCTAACTGCCAAACACCTAGTCGTCCCATCACAACCACTAACACTAGTGAAAGTACTAAAAATATTATCTTGCGAGTATTCAATTTTTGGGTTTTACTCATAGATCCTCATGCATAGGAGTTGCTATGAAAATAATTATTCTGATTTTGTTTATCGCTATTGTTATCTCTCTGGCTTATAGCTTTTTCTTCTTGATGAAAGATGAGAGTAATAGCCATCGAACCGTCAATATGCTTTTTGTGCGAGTTTCTTTAACGATCAGTTTAGTGTTAGTACTTATCTATGGCTTTTACACGGGAGAACTAAGCCCCCATGGTTTGTAACTTTGCTTATAAAATATAAACGAAGATAAATAGCCCAACCCACACGACATCAACAAAGTGCCAGTACCAAGCAACGGCCTCAAAAGCAAAATGCTTTTTGCCACTAAACTCTCCCTCCAGAACTCTCACCAAGATACAGAGCAACATGATGGTACCAATAGTCACGTGCAAGCCGTGAAATCCGGTGAGAATAAAGAATGTAGAGCCGTAAATACCTGCTTGCAGTGTTAAGCCTAGCTCAGTGTATGCCTCGTGATACTCAACCATTTGGTAATATAAAAAAACAGCTCCTAACACTACGGTAATCGCCAGCCAAATGGATGTCGCTGTACGGTTATCTTGCTTCAATGCCTTATGAGAGAAGGTAAGCGTCAAACTAGAACTAATCAGTAGAATCGTATTAAGTAAAGGAATATGCCAAGGATCAACTATTTTCTCTGGACCTTTAAAAAGGCTAGGATCTGGTGTGGTCATTAACGGCCATTGATTGACAAACCCTTCCCAGAGCAAATGAGAGATACCTTTATCCCCCTCCCCTGCCAACCAAGGCACTGCAAGCACCCTGACATAGAATAAAGCACCAAAAAATGCCGCGAAGAACATCACTTCTGACGAAATAAACCAGCCCATCCCCCAGCGAAAAGACCTGTCCATTTGCGGGGAGTACATCCCTTCACGACTCTCTGCCGCTACTTTTCCAAACCAACTGATGATAATAAAGAACAGTAGAATGAAACCGACAAATAACAATATCATGCCAAAGTCACCGCCGTTTTCAGCGGCTGTCATCACTGAACCCGAACCAAAAGCGACACAAAAGAGCGCTATTGAAGCAATAATCGGAAAAGCACTTTGATGGGGAACGTAATATTCTTGATGTTCTGCTTGCATCTGCATTACTCCTTTTACCTATTAATCATCACAACATAAGTTTGCAAATTTTCTACCAATCACTCAAAGTGATTAGTTAAATTTCAATCGTTACTAGCGACACTTTTGTCACTCGCAGCTGTGATATCAAATAAAGTATAAGAGAGGGTAATGGTTTTAATATGTGCAGGCATACCCGCCAATACATTAAACGCTAACCCCATCTCACGTTGCTCACCCGCATTTAACGGCTGGCGGTTAAAACAAAAACAATCCACTTTTTCTAAATACTGTGCCGCTTCAGAGGGAGAAACCGAAGGTACTGCTTGGGCCACCATATAATTAGGCGTTAAATTTTCAGCCCAGTATGCGGTTTGATATGTCTGACCTAACTTGACCCTTAAAGATGAGTCCGTCGGTTTAAAAGCCCAAGGCATTGATTCATTATTGACCGCAATAAACTGAATCTTTATCTCTCGCTCTGAAGTTCCTATTTCTTGATAAACCCCAGGTGTTAAGTCAAGTTTGCCATTGATCCCTGTGATACGACAAAAAACATCGTAGAGCGGCACTAACGCAAATCCGAAACCAAACATTGCTACTGTACCCAACACAAGTTGAGTGATAAGTTTTTTGTGGCTTTTAGTTGGATTCATTATTTAGTCCACTTTTCGCTATTTAGTCTACTTTAGGCGGCTGGCTAAACGTGTGGTAAGGCGCAGGAGATGGCACTGTCCACTCAAGACCATGACTTCCTTCCCAAACTTCATCGCTAGCTTGGTTTCTTTTCCTAATACAACTCACAACGTTATAAATAAATAACAGCTGGGAAAAACCAAATAGAAAGGCACCTACCGATGAAACCGCATTGAAATCTGCAAACTGCAATGCATAATCAGGTATACGTCGAGGCATCCCGGCTAGGCCTACAAAGTGCATTGGAAAGAAAGTTATATTGATGCCAATAAAACTTAACCAAAAGTGTAATTTACCCATTTTTTCATCGTAATAGTTACCTGTCCATTTAGGCAACCAGTAATAGACTCCCGCCATAATGGAGAACACTGAACCCGGCACTAATACATAGTGAAAATGCGCGACGACAAAATAAGTATCATGGTATTGGAAATCAGCGGGCGCTATCGCCAGCATTAATCCAGAAAAACCGCCAATACTAAACAATACAACAAAGGCGATCGCGAATAACATTGGCGTTTCAAAGGTCATAGACCCTCTAAACATAGTTGCGACCCAGTTAAAGACTTTCACACCTGTTGGTACCGCTATCAACATAGTGGCAAACATAAAGAACAGCTCGCCCGCCAGCGGGATTCCTACGGTAAACATATGGTGCGCCCAAACAATAAAAGAGAGAAAGGCAATTGATGAGGTGGCATACACCATCGAGCTGTAACCAAATAGTTTTTTTCGCGCAAAGGTCGGAATGATTTCACTGACCACACCAAAAGCTGGCAAAATCATAATATACACTTCTGGATGACCAAAGAACCAAAACACATGCTGAAACAACACCGGGTCTCCACCACCAGCGGCATTAAAGAAGCTCGTACCGAAGTGAATATCCATCAGCATCATCGTCACGACCCCCGCCAACACTGGCATCACCAGTATCAACAAAAATGCAGTGATTAGCCAAGTCCAAACAAACAGCGGCAATTTCATCATATTCATGCCAGGTGGGCGCATGTTTAAAATAGTCACTATGACATTAATGGCTCCCATAATTGAGCTAATGCCCATCATATGTACAGCGAAGATAAAAAAGGTGACTGAGGGAGGGGCAAAAGTCGTTGAAAGCGGGGCGTAGAAAGTCCAGCCGAAATTGGGCGCGCCCCCCTGCATAAAAAATGTCATTAGCATCATGCTAAAGGCAAAAGGTAATATCCAAAAACTCCAATTATTCAACCTTGGAAGAGCCATATCAGGTGCTCCGATCATCAACGGAAGCATCCAATTTGCGAGTCCCACAAAGGCGGGCATTACCGCGCCAAAGACCATAATCAAGCCATGCATGGTGGTCATCTGATTGAAGAAATCAGGCTCAATAAACTGTAAGCCTGGTTGAAAGAGCTCCGCTCTTATCATCAGCGCCATGCAGCCGCCTGTCATAAACATGATCAGCGAAAACCACAAATACATTGAACCTATGTCTTTGTGGTTGGTGGTATAAAACCAGCGAGAAATTCCTTTAGCGGGCCCGTGGTGTATATCTTGAGTGTTCGATTCGCTGCTAATTACTTGCTCTGTGCTTGTGCTCATCTAAAACTCCTACTGCTTCATTTTTGCAATGTGGCTAGGGGAAATGATGTCACCGAGTGCATCACCCCAAGCATTACGCTCATAGGTAATGACCGCGGCTATTTCAGCGGCGCTTAACTGGTCTCTAAATGCTTGCATGGCGGTACCTGCTTTGCCATTGAGCACCATATCTATATGTGCCGCGGGGTCACCTTGTACAATTGGGCTTCCTTTAAGTGCGGGGAAAGCGCCGGGAATTCCTTCACCGTTGGCTTGATGACAAGCAGCACAGGATTTGCCGTATACTTCTTTACCTGTGACCATTAACTCATCCAAGCTCCAGCGTTTTTGTGCTGACTTCGCTTTTTGCTCTTGTGCCAATTGCTGCTGCTTAATCCATATTTCGTAGTCTTCAGCGGATTTCACTTCAACTACTATTGGCATAAAGCCATGGTCTTTACCGCATAACTCTGCGCATTGACCACGGTAAATGCCCGGCTTTTCAGCGACTGCCCAAGACTCATTAATAAACCCTGGAATAGCATCCTTTTTAACCGCAAAGTCAGGCACCCACCAAGAGTGAATAACATCATTAGCCGTAATTAAGAAACGAATTTTTTTACCAACCGGAATCACCAATGGATTGTCAACTTCCAACAAATAAGTGTCGGTTTTTTCTGCTTCATTATTTATTTGTTCAGCAGGAGTCGCCAGGGAAGAAAAAAAATCGACTCCCGATTCTAAGTACTGATAACGCCATTTCCATTGATAGCCTGTAATTTGAATATCAATATCAGCTTCTTTAGCATCGTACATTTTGATTAATGTACCCGTCGCAGGGACAGCCATACCAATTAAAATAACCATAGGAATGACAGTCCAAGCAATTTCCACATAGACATTTTCATGGAAGTTGTGCGCTTTTGCACCGCGCGATTTACGGTGGTAAATCACAGAGTAGAGCATTACCCCGAACACAACGATGGCGATAACAACGCAGATCCAAAATATAACCATGTGTAAATCGTAAACTGCACGACTAATTTCAGTCACACCTTCACGCATATTGAGTTGCCAGTCAGCACTGGCATGTGGAACAGTGAAAAGTAAAATCAAGGCCAGCGTATGTCGAGCACTAAGGCCAAATTTTTTCGAGGATATTAAGTTCATTGCCACTCCCGGACTCCTTCTTTTAAAAAGAAAGCGGCACAGTGAGACTGTCTTAGTTCAAATCTACAATTATTATTTTTATTGTAGTACTACATGGGCTAGGAGAAGGCTCAAAGTGCCGGAATTTCCATGACTTCATGTTTTATTATTGAATAAATTATAGACAGAGTTTCTTATATAAATCAAAGAAAATATTGAGTTTTTTTAACTTGTTGAGCTTAAAAATTAGCTAGCGTTAATAACGACGTGGGTTCAAGCACAAGATAAAAAATAATTATTCGCTGTTATTCGCTAAGTTATTTAAAAACCACAGCTCTTTACTTGATAGGGTAGATTTTTGGTACGCGTTTTTTGAAATAAAACAGTAGCGAGGCTTAACTTTAGACAGAAGAAAGAATCAGTTTTACGATAAATACCAGCAGCAAAATAAAGGCGAAGACAAAGACTAAAGCAACAATAATGAACGGCCACACACTATTACTGCTGAAATCAGAGATGCGATTTTTGTCTGACTGAACTCCCAAAAATGCACTACAAATGCTGAGGAAAACAGCGACTAAGTTTGGTTTATTTTGTTGCTTTTCTTCACCACTCATAAGCACCCTTTTATTTATCGCGCGTTAGCAGCTTTAAGTTTTTGTGCCTTTTCGCGCTTGTTAGTTTTTTTTGTTTTGCGTTTAAAAAACCTATATCCAAGTAAAAAAGCCAGCATTAAACCGTACATTAAAGCTTCTGAAAAATCAGATCTAATTTGCCAAATAATATGCAACAAGCTCAGCAAAGCAATCGGGTAAACTAATTTATGCAAGTTAAGCCAATGCTTTTTCAAACGTTTTTGCATAGACTTTGTTGAAGTCACAGCCAAAGGTACTAACAGCAAAAAAGCGATAAAACCAACTATTGCATAAGGTCTTTGGGTTAATTCAGACAGTAATATTTTCACATCCCATCCGACTATAAAAGTCGCAAATGACAACAAGTGCAAACAGGCATAAAAAAAACTGTATAGCCCCATCATTCGACGATATGGCAGCATCCAATTAAAGCCGAACATTTTTCTAAAGGGGGTAATCGCCAGCGTTACCCATAAGAAATTGATCGCCCAAGTACCTAACTCCAAAACTATTTCTTTGGCAGGATCCGCTCCTAAATTTTGCGTTACTATCGCTATCATTAATAAAACAAATGGCGTTAATGCACTTAAAAATATAGCCCACCAAAGCGCCCTTTGCTTAGTTTTTCGCTTTAGATCCATTTTCTAAGATCCATATTTTTATATAAATGTGCCACTTCTTCAGCGTAGCCGTTAAATGGCAAAGTCTCAATTCTGTTTGGAGAAAACAGGCTGGAAGGCAGACGTCTTTCAGTCGCTTGAGACCAGCGAGGATGATCGACAGCAGGGTTTACATTAGCATAGAAGCCATATTCTCGCGGCGCTGTTTTATGCCAAGTATTTTTTGGCATATGTTCGGTAAAGCGAATTTTTACAATTGACTTAATATTCTTGAAACCATATTTCCATGGCACCACTAAGCGTAGTGGAGCTCCATTTTGAGGCGGCATGCTTTGACCATAAACACCGGTCGCCAAAAATGCTAGAGGATTCATCGCCTCATCAATACGCAGCCCTTCGACATACGGCCAATCTAATGTGCCAAATAAAGAGCCCTGCTGTGGCATCTGTTGCGGGTCATGTAAGGTTGTAAACTCAATATATTTCGCCTTGCTAGTCGGCTCAAACCTTTTGAGTACATCAGCTAGTGGGATTCCCACCCATGGAATGACCATCGACCAAGCTTCAACACAGCGCATTCGATATATGCGCTCCTGCAAAGTGTGAGGTTTTACAAAATCCTCTAAATTGTACACGCCAGGTTTGTTCACTTCACCGCTGATTTCTACTTGCCAAGGATCCGTTATAAAATTTTGTGCACGCTTAAAAGGATCGCTTTTATCCAAACCAAACTCATAAAAGTTGTTGTAACTAATCACATCTTTATAGGGCGTTAGCTTATCTTTTGCCTGAAACTGATCGGGGGATATGCTCTGCTGTTGTTGCTGTTGTAACCATTTAGGCCCCGGGTATTTAGGTGAGTCATCTTCTTGGGGGAGAGAGCTTAAAGCCGCAACGTTACTAGCAGCCAATGTGCCCGCTAAACCCAATGCGGATTGCATGAAAACTCTACGTTGCTTGTAAATACTTTCGCCGGTTATTTCTGAGGGGAGAATTGGGTCTTTTTGTTTTATTAACATGAGCCACCTGATCGCCTATATATCGTTTAGTAATATAATTTACGCAGACAATCAGGTTTTGGATACAGCTTATGAAAAATATATTTCTGCTTATCCTTGGATTATATTTAAGCCGCTTTTACTGCTTCTATAGTCGCCGAAATTTGCTGTCTGATATCGGCTTGTGCAGTACTTAAATCAATTTGATTAGCATCGATGATAGTGACATCTGTAATGCCTATAAAACCTAGTACCTGCTTAAGGTAATTCGATGAAAAATCGTATTCACTCCCTACTGTCACACCCCCTGATGCGATCACAACATAAGCTTTTTTACCCTCAACTAAACCGCGTGGGCCCGTATCAGTATATTCAAAAGTGAGCTTGGCACGCGCGATCTGATCAAACCATGCTTTTAGCATTGCCGGAATAGTAAAATTATACATAGGTGCGCCGATCACAATATGTTGAGCTGCAAATACTTCATCGACCAACTCATTAGAAAACGATAGCACTTCATCTTGAGCCGCACTGCGCTCATTCTCTGGGGTAAAGTTCGCCCCAATCCAAGCCTCACTAATAAAATCAACACCTGTCGTTAGGTCTCGATCTATCAAAGTATTTTTTGAATCCCTTGCAAATAACTCTTCTGCCACCAACCCTACTACTTGGCGACTAATTGAACCTTCAAAACGGCTACTTGAGTTCACTTGTAATACTGTGTTTTGCGCTTTCATTATGATGCTTCCTATTCAATTCGGTTTAAAACTCAATTTAATAAGCCATATTCTATCGTTCTCTTTGAATAGATAAAGATTCAACTTTAGAATTTACTGTTCTAATATATAGAACAAATAATCAATATAGCTGACTCAAATGAACCAAATTGAAGACATGCAAACCTTTGTGCGTATTGTTGAAGCAGGCAGTATTACTAAAGCCGCCGAGCAGTTAAACACTGCTAAATCTGCGATTAGTCGTCGCCTTGCACTGTTGGAAAAGCGCTTAGCCGTTTCGTTATTGACGCGCACTACTCGCAGCCATACTTTAACGGAACATGGACAAAGCTATTATCAGCAGAGTTTACGTATTATCGAAGAAGTGGCCGCTATTGAAACGGGGCTTACTCAAGAGAACTGTGCTCTGGGTGGCCGTATTAGGATTGCGGCACCGCTGGTCTTTGGCTTGGAACACTTATCTTCAGCGCTGTTCGCCTTTAACGCGCTACATCCCGATATTAATTTTGATGTGGATTTTGATGATAAAAAAGTTGATTTAGTCGAAGGAGGTTACGATTTAGCTATACGCATCGCAAAGTTGGAGGACTCCAATTTAGTCGCCAGAAAGATATCATCAACACGTATGGTGCTGTGTGCAAGTGCCCAATACTTAGAACGCCAAGGAGAACCTAGCCATCCAAAGCAGCTTGCTAAAAATCATAAAAAATTGCGCTATAGCCACTCACGCGAGAACTGGCAATTTATTGATGAGACAGGTAAAAATATCAACATAAAAGTGCCGACAGCTACGACCTCAAACAATGGCAGTTTTTTACTTGAAAGCGCTATTAATGGCGCCGGATTAATCTACACCCCAGACTTTATTTGCCATCAGGCTATTAGTGAGGGCAAGCTGAAAAAGGTACTCGATGAGTTTATTGAAACGAACAACATCCCCATCTATGCTTTATATCCACAAAATCGACACCTCTCGCATAAAATACGACGCTTCGTCGACTTTCTGGTCGAATATTATGGCAACACTCCATATTGGTTAGTTGAACCTACTCCACAAAAATAATATCAGCTAGGAGGCTGTCCTAGGACTGCGATCGTAGCGAGACTAAAACTTTTTTTGGAAAAACTTGCGGTCAATTGAGGCGAATAGCGGCCTATTTAACGAATTTTAGCGGCAGTTTTAACAAAATAGGCTAAGTTGCAGTAGATCAGTCTGTTTTCGGACAGACTCCTAGGTATTATCTCACGCAACTAGCGAGTAATATGCTCCTTGATAACTTTGCACGGTTACTGAACTTTTAGATACGCGTTAAACATAAATTTCGGTTTTTGGTTGGTCTTGTTTCGCCCTCTTTCGCTACTTCGTACAAAGATCTCTCCTTATCTACTGATAGAGTTAACCCATGGATACAAAAAACCTAAAATTATTCCTCAATTTAGCGGAAACTTTGCACTTTGGTCGCGCCAGTGAACTGTCGCATTTAAGTGTCTCTGCGTTAAGTCGCAACATTATGCAGTTAGAGGATAGTCTAGGCGTTAAACTTTTTGAGAGAGACAACCGCAGTGTCACACTGACCAAAGCGGGTAAAGACTTTATTCAGTACGCAAACGAGACCATTAACCAATGGGATATTATTCGCGCCTCATTACAGGAAAACAGTCACCATTTAAGTGGTGAGCTCAGTGTTTATTGTTCGGTCACTGCCAGTTATAGTTTTTTATATGATATTTTAAGTAACTTTAGAGGAAAACATCCTCAAGTTGAAATCAAATTACACACCGGAGACTCTGAACACGCGCTCAGTAAAACCCTATCAGGCAGTGAAGATATCACTATGGGAGCATTACCTGAAAAGCTCCCTCAAGGTGTTGTTTTTCAATCAATTGCTAGCTCAGAATTACTCTTCATCGCACCGCGGGAAAACAGCGCTTTAGTGTATTTAGCGAATGAGCAACGACCCGCGCAAATGCGCAAGAATTGGCAGCAAATCCCGATGATTTTATCAGAGCAAGGCATTGCCAGAAAAATGGCAAACGACTGGTTTAACGATATTGAAGTCACTCCCAAAATTTATGCACAAGTGGCGGGAAATGAAGCTATCGTAAGCATGGTGAGCTTAGGTTTTGGTATCGGCATAGTGCCCAAAATTGTATTAATGAACAGCCCCCTAAAAGAAACTGTCAGCATTGTCACCCCCCCTAATAAGCTAGCGGACTTTAACATTGGCCTTTTCACTTTAGAGAAAAAGCTCAAGAACCCACTCATACAAGCTTTCTGGGACCTTTAAGCACTAAAGCAACGCTCTAGCTTTGGTCACTTTCTTCTATCGTAAAAGCATCCTATGACTAGCTAAAGATGAGATGCTAATGCCTGATTTCACCATTGATGCAGCTGGATAAGCCTGATAGCAGGCCAATTAAAATTTAAGGCTCATCTGGTATCGGCTTTTGAAGCGCGGGGGCTTCCACCGCTTCTTGAGCGGCACTGATCGCGGCTTTTTTCTGACGTTCATCGAGTTCGCTATTGAGCACTTCAACTTTAACACTGCGCTGGGCAAGGTTAATGCCATTGATTTCGAAGGTATCACGTATTTTGTGGTAGACCTCGCGGCGAATCACCCACTGCTCGCCAGGCTTGGTCATAAATTTAACGCCTAAAACCATGTTGAACTCCTCCATGCGACGCACGCCTTGAGACTTCAAGGGCTCGATAAAACTGTGCCCGTAATCTGCATTTTTTAGCAGTTCTTTACCCAAGGTTTTAACCAGCTTTTTCACTTGCTTCATGTTGGTATCAAACGGAACGCGAAATTCCAGTTTCATAATAACCCAATCGCGGCTGTGATTAGTAATAGCCTTTAATTCTCCAAATGGAATGGTATGCACCGCACCTCTGTGGTGACGCACACGTAATGAGCGTACCGACATTGACTCGACCGTACCGCGCAAATCGCCAATTTCAATATACTCACCGACACGAAACGCATCATCTATTAGGTAAAAAATACCAGAGACGACATCTTTAACTAAGGTCTGGGCACCAAATCCCACGGCTAAACCTATGACACCAGCACCTGCCAATAATGGCCCTATATTAAAGCCTAAGGTCGCCAGTACACTAAAGATGACCATCGAGAACAGTGTCACTATCAACATAGTGCGCAACAGTGGCAACAAAGTGGCCATACGTGCCTCTGGCCCTGGGGCACGCCCATCTTCTGGCGGCTGATAATCCGCCAGGCGTTTATCAATATAGGTTTTGGCCCATATCCAAACTAAATCAGCCACTAAGACTGCAGCAATGATATCGACGCTTATCCCGAATAGCCTGCCAGACACCGTATCTGAATTTGACAGAGAAAAAGGGTTATACCCCCATACCATCATCAACGCTAATAATGCACTCACCACCATGACAAAGCGCAATAAGCGTCGTGCTATTGGCCGATAGTTATCATAAGGATGCTGGTTAGTCTCTACTTCTGAACTCTCTGTCTGCTCAGCACAGCCCTCAGAAACTTGCCTATATTCTGCTTGATCAAATAAGTAATCTAGCCAAATGCGCAGAGAATGTGCCAGAGGAATGCATAAACCGACTATAAAAATAGATTGCATTATTAACACAGTATTGAGCATCCAAAGGACATAACACAGCACTGACAGTACGGCAAAATATACCGGCCAAAATTTATGCGCAATCACGCGTTTCGCGCGACTAGAATCAACTTGCTCAGGTTTAAACACTTTGGTCAAACGCAGTAGCGCGATCATAGCGACAACCAGTAGTAAAAAATTGCTCAATAAATTAATCGATAGCGCAGAGTGAGATAGAACATCACCTTGAAGGCTACCCAATAAATTGGCAAACACATTGTCAACAGCAAAGGTCAGTGCCATCAAGAAGATAAACAAGCTCGACCAAAAGTACAGGGTTTTTGCCTGTAGTGTTGAAAACGGCACCAACCGTAGCTCTTTTAAACGAGGAGCGAGAAAAAAGCGCGTAATTGTTGTTCCCATACGCACTGTTAATATGACGATGAGTATTTCCATCACCACATTTTCAACCAGTGGCGACCAGCTAAAGGACAGAAATACGCCGATGCTTCCCAATGCAAAAAAAAGCAGCCCAGTAAAGGTTAGCAGCGCTCTATAAAACGCTGTGTTTATGCGCTGCTTCAACCCTTCAGGCTTTTGTAATTCCAACGCCAATAACCTTTGACCTGTATATTGCGCATACAGCCACTCAAACCCAGCACCGACAAATAAGAAGATTAAAATATAGGTGATAGATCGAAGTGACTGAGCATTTGACATCTCGTTCTGCCATTTACTTATGATCATTTGCGGCGCTTGAGCCGCTTGCTGCCAGGCAAGTGCCAAGTCTATTTTACGCGCCCTTATCTGGTTGATAATCAGGCTAAAATGATCTCTTAGCCCATCTTCCAACGCACTGCTGTCAGCGTCATCAATCGCTGATTCAGACACCGCCTCTTGCAGCCATAACTGTACGTTAGGATTGGCGAGTAATTTTTTGAACTCAAGCACTTCTGTCTTTTGAGCCGTGACGCTCTCAGTATCAACAGCTTGAACATTGCCACTGACAACACCACTAGCTATGCCAATCAATAAGTAACAGACGAGCAGCAGCCTACCTTTGCCAAAAATATGCGCTATTGGGGCAGATAACCAATTTACGACGATCACCAACTTCATCATTAAAAGTGCATGATGGCTCAGAGCATCCAATAATCTCATAGGTTTGCCTGTGTTTTTTGCTGAGGTGTTGCGTTGAGAATGTCTATATTTTGTTCTTGCGCGGTCGATTTCAACTTTAGATCCGCCGATAGCAAACGTTCGAGATGAACCACGCCAGCACTTGGTGCCGCTTGACAAGCCAAACGAGTTTGGCTGTCACTAGATAACTTATCAAGCATGGCTTGTTCTAATTTGTCAGTAAGTGTCAGCTCACTGGTGGATTGAAGTATCCGCACTCTACAAGTGCCACAACGGCCCTTTCCGTGACACATGTTGGCGTGGGGAAGATCATTGAGAATCGCGATTTCTAACAGCGTTGGCCCCACCTCTGCTTTAATAATTTCCCCACTAGCATAGTGCAATTCAACCCATTCTTTACGTCGACGTAATCTTAAATAACGAGCTAAAATAACCAAGGATAATATAATTAAGTAGCCATAGATCAACAGCTTTTCCTGCTTATCAATTGCTAATGACAGCTGCTTAAACTTTTCTGCGCTAACCTTTTCTTCGCTAACGTTGCCTTTGGTTACTGTTTTGGTTTGATAATTCGCTGAAGGGAGAGTGTTTGCGAGTGCTTTTTTATCGGTTTGTTTAGGTGAATTTACAGGGTATGCCCCACCATAATACGTCCTTTCTTCACTGCTTTTTAATTGTACCGCTTGCCTATCAACCACATCCCTACCCGCCTCCACGAATCCAAGTAAGGCAAAGGTAGGAATAGCCACAGCAAGAGGGTAGACATAGGCAGCAATTGGCTTCCACCAACGTTTCAGACTAATCCAAGTCAACAAACCAATACAACCATGTACCCACGCGACAATTAACAACAATACTTGGCGTAAGCCTTCTAAAGGCAAGCTCACCCACATAATGGTTAAAAAACCAGTAAAGGAAGCCTCCATACCCAGCAAATTCTCTCCCGCTTTAATGGCCACAATATGAGGTATTAATAAGGGAATTATTAACAGCGACGAGAATAACTGTAATTTGTCTTGATTTGACATGCGTAACGTATTGCGCAAATACAACGCCCGCAAGCCTAAGATAGGATGAACTAACAGCGCCAGAAACAGCACTATTTCAATGGGGAAATTGGTCCATATCGCGAAGAAATAAGGTCTGCTCGCTTCCATAACATCTATCGAGATAATGCCCAGAGAGAGATTCAATAAATGGGTAGTAATAAATAAAAACAGCGTCAAGCCTGACACTATATTGAGCGTTCTAATCATGTATAAACCTCTGGCTAAAAGTGACTCCATTAACTTTATGGCTACCTCAATTTTTTAGTGTAACAGCCTAAACTATTGAACAAAAGAGACAATACATGGCGTAATAGCAATATTAAACTTAACTGCCACTGCTGAAAAATAAAGAGATCGCATTGGTTAGAGAGCCTATAGTCAATACTGATTTAAATGCACAACCTTGGATGACACTTGTGGATCTACAACTGTTTTTTTTGCTCTCTTTATTTAACTAATCAAAGCCGCTTTCCTGTAAACCACTGACGCTCCTGATAAACAATGAAAGTAAACATCATGGGCTTGCTAGTT
>Ga0209291_1001825_pt1 | contig 18214 bp, 9 predicted proteins | sample GOMGulsemesocosm_FD_184633 | JGI IMG/M metagenome (GOLD analysis project Ga0209291, IMG submission 184633) | Methane-oxidizing microbial communities from mesocosms in the Gulf of Mexico - GOM9B Gulf of Mexico (SPAdes) (version 2) | ecosystem: Environmental > Aquatic > Marine > Cold seeps | place...
CTTAAAGCAGAGCAATTAACGTTACCAAGTTTTGATAGCTTAGTTGATAAAATAGCGCAGGTTGACCCTATTGCTCTACTTGATGCTATCAAACATGTAAAAATGTTTTTAGCAAATGGTCTTAATAAAGGATTGCAATCAACTTACCAATTGCTAAATGGTAAAGAATACAAAAATGATGGTCAATCGATTGGTGAAAGGGCACTTAAAAATGTCTGTTTATCGTATTTAACAGAGTCCAAAGAGCACCATAACTTGGTATTAACGCAATACCAAAGCTCTGATAATATGACTGATACTTTAGCTGCAATGTCTCAGTCAGCTAAAAACTCCAATGCAAACTTCAATGAGCTTATGGCGAACTTTGAAAGCCAATGGCAAGATACTACTTTAGTGATGGACAAGTGGTTTGCTATCCAAGCTTCATTAAATGACAACACTATTTTTGCAACGCTTGACCAGTTAGAGCAGCATCCACTGTTTAGTTTAAAGAACCCTAACAGGGCACGTTCACTAATAGGTGTTTTTGCTAATCATAATGCAAGGCACTTTCATTGTGCCTCAGGTAAAGGGTATAGATTCTTAGCGAAACATATTGAGTCGCTAAATATTATTAATCCTCAAGTTGCTGCTCGATTGATTACACCGCTTATTCAATTTAAAAACTTTGACTTAACCAGGCAACAATTGATGAAAGCTGAACTGATTAAACTATCCCAACTAACGAACTTGTCGAAAGATTTACAAGAAAAGTTAGATGCTGCCTTAAAAGCATAAAGTTAAGCACAATGAAATATTACTTTGTTATTAAAATGACTGCACAGGAGTTTTTACCTTATTACCAAGGTAATGTGCAGTCAATTGTTGCTACCTCAACACAAGGCAGCCGGGTGCAATTCCCTGCAATGCATATGCGGAAATATTTAACCTCGATGGGAATTAATGGCTACTTTTGTTTAGAAACAGAAAATAATAAATTTAAATCGCTTAACAAAATAGCATAATTAGAGTTAAAGCTTTAAACAGTGGTCGTACCACCTAGTGTTCAAGATAATTCATTCAGACTCTTGCTGTAAACGTGACTAAATATAACGATTGAAATAAAAGGCAAGATGAAAAGCCCTGTTTAAAACAACTGTTTTAAACGGGGCTTTTTAATTGTGGCTAAGTTGTGTGCAAGTCATTAAAACATGGAGTGTCTACATTGTTTTTTAACGCTTGCGTAGCTCCTTAAATGATGCAATTATTGTTTCATAATTCAAGTGTCTGGTTGAAGTTTTTTAACTTTTTTGTAAGTAATGAACCAGCATTTAACTAAACAACGAAGACCAATTATTAATGATAATAATAAAATTTTTATCGGGTCTGGGAGATAATAATGAAGCAAAACCTAATCAAAATGTTTACCAAAAAACCATTGGTTTTAGGTATTACATCGGCGCTGATGTGCTCAGTACCAACACAAGCATCAAACTTCGAATTAGGTGATTTCGAAATTCGCTTTGATTCTACTTTTTCTATTGGGGCTAGTTGGCGGGCTGAAAACCGTAATTGGCAAGATAATGTAGGTAAAGCTAACAACCTCAATAATGGTTTAAGTTTTTCACAATACCATCCATCACTTAATGCTGATCCTATAAATACAACTATTTGGAAAGGTGAGGGTGGCTATTCTACCAATGGTGATCAAGGCAACCTTAACTACGATGCCGGTGATACTTTTTCTCGTTTATTAAAAGGCACACATGAATTAGATATTCGTAATGGCAATATCGGTGTTTTTCTTCGTGGCATGTATTTTTATGATATGGAAATGTCTGATTCAGATCGTGACTGGAGAAATCAACTGACAAGTAAGGTTAATGACCCTTGTCGTGATGACACGGCATCTGAACAACTTTGTAGTGATGTTCGTTTATTAGATGCCTATGTTTATGGTGATTTTGATATCGGTGAAATGCCTTTTTCTGTAAGAATTGGTCAACAAGTGATTGGTTGGGGTGAAAGTACCTTGATTTCTCACGGTATCAGTGAAATCAACCCAGTAGATATTGCTCGTTTAAAGGCACCTGGCGCAGAATTAACTGAAGCCTTTATCCCTTTTGGTGCCGTGTGGGGATCACTTGGTATTACCGAAAACTTTAACGTTGAAATGTTTTATCAATATCAATGGGAAAAAACCATTTTACCAGCGCCTGGTAGTTACTTCTCTACTAATGATTTTGCTGGTGACGGCGGACATTACAATAATGTTCAGCTAGGTTTTAGTGGTAACCCTGATATGGATCTAGACTTCTTAATTGCTAGTCTTAATGATTTTAGAAATGATACCTTAGGTAAATTAGGTGCTGCAGGTGGTGATCCAGCATTAAGTGGTGCGGTATTAGCACAAGCGGGTGCTGACTATGTTGGTGCTTTCCCCACCAAATTAACGCTTAGAGAATTAGATGCGGCAAATGAACCTGAAGATGGTGGCCAATATGGTTTGCGTTTATCTTGGTATTTACCTGAATTTAATGAAACTGAAATAAGTTTGTATCACATTAACTATCATAGCCGTCGACCTGTTTTCTCAGGTATTACCGCCGATTTTAGTAAAACAGCTCAAGATTTAGGAGCAATACTTGCGGGTCCTATCACCGAAGAAAACTACACCAATTTAGCCGCTTTTTCTCGTGTTGAACTTGATTATGTCGAAGATATTAAGCTTTACGCAATGAGCTTCAATACTACTATGGCAGGCACCGCATTTGCCGGTGAAGTCACTTTTCGCCAAGATGAACCTTTACAAATTGATGATGTAGAATTGCTCTTTGCAGCTATGCCACAACAACTTGCTAATGCAGGTCTTAGACCCGACTTAGATGGTGTTTCTCAAATGCCTATTGCTGGTTTAGGGCAAAGAGCGGAAGGTTTTATTTTGTCTGATACCGTGCAGGCACAAATGACCATGACCCGCTTTTGGGGACCTACATTAGGTGCAGGCCAATTAACTACCTTGTTAGAAGTGGGTGGTATTAGTATTAAAGATATGCCTGATGAAGATGTATTGCGACTTAATGGTCCAGGTACATCTCGTAATGGTGGTATTGCCGGTAAAGAAGGTTTAGAGCTTGCACTCCAAGACGGTGTTGAAACTAACCCTTTCCCTGATGATTTTGCTTGGGGCTACCGTTTTGTCACCAAACTTGATTATAGCAATGTTATCGCGGGGATAAATATGTCACCTCGTATTATTTTCTCACATGATGTCAGTGGCATAACGCCAGACCCATTATTCTTATTTGTTGAAGAAAGAAAGTCAATTTCAACGGGTATCGCCTTTGATTACCAAAGTCGCTGGTCAGCGGATGTTAGCTATAACCGCTTCTGGGATGGCGTTGGTACTACTAATCAAATGGAAGATCGTGATTACGTATCTTTCAACATTAAATATTCTTTATAAGGCCTACGAACATGAAAAAAATAACCTTATTATCTTTAGCGTTAGGTCTAGCTTTCTCAGGCTTGGCAACGGCAAAAGTTGATCAACAACAAGTAAAAAAATTATCAGGCGAATTAACCGCTATGGGTGCTGTTCGTGCTGGTAATGCTGATGGCAGTATTCCAGAGTGGACAGGTGGTATCACTAGTTTACCTGAAGGTTACACCGCAGGTATGCATCATTTAGACCCGTATCCAAATGACAAAGTAGAGTTTGCTATTACTGCGGCTAATGTTGAGCAATACAAAAGTGTTTTAACACCAGGGCAAATCAAGCTTTTTGAAACCTACCCTGATACTTTCAAAATGAATGTATATCAAACTCGTCGTTCAGCATCATATCCTGAGCACGTTTATCAAGAAACCATTAATAACGCTGGACGTTCTGAGTTAATTCAAGAAGGAAATGGTATAACACAAGCGGCTGTTGGAGTACCTTTTCCCATTCCTCAAAATGGTCTAGAAGCTATTTGGAATCATGTGCTTCGCTATCGCGGTGAAGCTATTGTTCGTGAAGGTGGTCAAGCTACGCCAACCGCCTCAGGCGATTTCACATACATTGGCTTTAAAGAACAATTGATGATCCCTTATGGCATTAAAGGTGCTTCTCCGGAGTCATTACAAGAAAGTAATATTTTATTTAAATTTAAACAAAAAGTTACTGAGCCTTCTAAACTTGTCGGTACTGCACTACTGGTTCATGAAACGATGGACCAAATAAAAACTCCTCGCCAAGCATGGATATATAACAAAGGTATTCGTAGAGCTCAAAAAGCACCTACTGTTGCTTATGATGCCCCTGGAACCGCGGCCGATGGTTTAAGAACCACAGATGACTTCGATATGTTTAATGGCGCACCAAATCGTTATACCTGGACCTTAAAAGGCAAGCAAGAATTATATATCGCTTATAATGACTATCGTTTACATAGTGACAAAGTAAGTTATGACGATATTATTCAAGCGGGCCATATTAATCCTGAATTAGTACGCTATGAAAAACATCGTGTATGGGTTGTTGAAGCCAACTTGAAAGAAGATACTCGCCATACTTATAAAAAACGTGTCTTTTATATTGATGAAGATAGCTGGCAAATCGCAGTAACTGATATTTATGATGATAGAGATGAATTATATCGTGTCGGTATTGCTCATGGTTTGAACTATTATGAAGTTCCTACTCAATGGTCTACTTTGGATGTTTTCCATGATTTCCAATCGAAACGTTATATTGCCATCGGTTTAGATAATGAAAATAAAATGTATGATTTTTCAGCTAAACTTAAAAACGTACAGTTTACCTCTCGTGCACTTCAACGAGATAATCGTTAGTTCATATAAGGTTTGGTAATTAATTGAATATGGCTGGCAAAGTGTCAGCCTTTTTTATGTTCAGGACGAACGGTATGCCGTGGTGCCATGGCCGCTCTAAGGCATCCATGCCTTCACGGCATTAGTGCATCCCTGCACGTCGATGGCAAAGAACGGCGATGTTCACGACTGCAAGGATGCAGGAGGTAGAGCGAAGCAGGATGCCAGAGCCGAGGACGAACGGTATGCCGTGGTGCCATGGCCGCTCTAAGGCATCCATGCCTTCACGGCATTAGTGCATCCCTGCACGTCGATGGCAAAGAACGGCGATAATTAATTTTAAATATTAATACAAAGGTAAGTAAGTAAATGAGGATAGTCATTGGCATGTTGTTTGCCATTTTCTTTTGTTGCAACATTTTGGCAGCACAACAAGCAAAACCAGCTATACAGTCAGTTTTAGTTTCACAATCGATGTTATTTGATATTGTTAATGTCAATGATGGGTTTATGATTGCTGTTGGGGAGCGTGGCCATATTATTCGCGCTGAACAGGCATCCAGTTGGCAGCAAATGAATGTGCCGAGCCAATCAACCTTAACCGCAGTCACCTTTGTTAATAATCAGTTAGGTTGGGCTGTAGGGCATGATGGTATTATATTGCATTCAAATAATGGTGGTTTGTCTTGGGCAATTCAGCAGTATTTACCTCAGTTGCAAATACCACTATTAGATGTTGCCTTTATAAGTGAAACAGAAGGGGTTGCCTTAGGGGCCTATGGACTGTTCTTTAGAACCTTAGATGGTGGTATAACTTGGGAACAAGAATTTCATACTTCATTACTTGCTCAAGAAGACATTGATTACCTTGAGGAATTAAGGATAGAAGATGAACAACTTTATATAGAAGAACGTAGCAGTATTTTACCCCATTTTAATCGAATATTTCGGGTGGGTCGCACTACCTACTTAGTGGGAGAGCTAGGACTCCTTGCTAAAAGCAATGATTTTGGCAAAACTTGGCAACGCTATGATGAGATTTACCAAGGATCATTTTTTGATATCGTTCGCACTCAAAAAGGAAATTTACTTGCGGTAGGTCTAAGAGGGAATAGTTTTCGCAGTTTAACCAATGGTACGCCTTGGCAAAAAACTGAAACCGCAGTAACTTCCTTATTAAACAGTATTGTCTTAACTGACCAAACTCAAATCTTTATCTTAGGGAATAATGGGGTATTACTTGAAAGTAATGACGATGGTCAATCATACATTAAGCACCTGCAAAGTGATGGTAAAGCATTACTCGCAGGGGTCATATTTAATAATCAACTGGTGGTTGCATCAGAAGTTGGTATCAAAGTTTTGTCGGTAGTAAATTAAGATGAATGCAAACACGTTAATCGATCGATTAGAAATATTCGTATTTAGACACAGAGCCATGGTATTGGTTATGTTTATTTTGTTAAGTATATTTCTCGCTTTTCAAGCTTCACAAATTAAACTTGGTGCTTCTTTTACCAAAAATATTCCTTTAAATCATGAGTATATGCAAACTTATCTAAAGCACCGTGAAAATTTCGGTGGGGCAAATAGTATATTGATTTCAGTTTGTCACCAAGAGGGAAATATTTTTAACGAAGAATTTTTCACCGCTTTAAAAGGGGTACACGACCAATTATTTTTTATACCTGGTGTTAATAGAACACAAGTAAAGTCTTTGTATTCTCCTAGTACACGGTTTGTTGAAGTTGTTGAAGATGGTTTCTCTGGTGGGCCGGTTGTTCCTGCCGATTTTAAAGGTGACGAACAAGGGCTCAATACCGTTAAAGCCAATATCGAGAAAGCAGGTATTGTTGGCCGAATTGTTGCCGATGATTACAGTTGTGCGATGGTTAAAGCATTATTAATGGAGCATAACCCTAAAACAGGAGAGAAACTGGATTCTATAGCACTGGCAAACATTTTAGAAAATGATGTGAGGAAACCTTTCGAGAAAGACAATATCACTGTACATATCATTGGCTTTACTAAAATGGTCGGTGATGTCGCAGAAGGTGCTAAAGGTGTTGTGACTTTCTTTGGCGTTGCCATAGCAATTACTACTGTGATGGTGTTTTTATTTTCCCGTTCAATTTCATTAACACTTTTACCTATTGGTTGTTCTTTAATTGCCGTGGTCTGGCAAATGGGCTTGTTGTCCACCTTAGGTTTTGGCTTAGATCCGATGTCAATCCTTGTACCTTTTTTGATTTTTGCTATTGGTGTTAGTCATGGTGTGCAGATGATTAATTCGATCAGCAAAAGTGTTTCACAAGGTTTTTCATGCAAAGAGGCCGCGCAGTTTAGCTTTAGACTTTTGATTATTCCTGGCGGTGTTGCACTATTGTCAGATACGGTTGGATTTATTACCTTGTTATCCATTGATATCGGTATTATCCGTGAATTGGCGATCACCGCATCATTAGGTGTCGCGGTGATCATCTTCACAAATTTATTATTACTACCGGTATTGGTTTCTTTTTGTCACGTCAAAGGAAAAGCACCACAGCAAAAGAACAATGACAAGGGTACTTGGCATTTTATGGCAAGCTTTACCGAAAAGGGACCTGCTTCTCTAATATTGGTGATTACCGCATTATTATTTGCTGCAGGCTATTACCATTCACAACAACTTAAAATTGGTGAATTACATGCTGGGGCGCCAGCGTTACACGAGGATTCTCGTTATAATCAAGATACATTTTTAATCACTGATCGTTATGCGATTAGTGTTGATTACATGTCGGTGATTGTTGAGACTACGGCTAATGCTTGTACTGATAGTAAGATACTTACCACCATGGATAGCTTTCAATGGCGAATGGAAAATATTCAAGGTGTTCAATCTGCAGTAAGTTTGCCTTCGGTGATGAAAATTATAAATGCCGGTTATTATGAAGGTAACCTTAAATGGCGCATCATTTCACCTAACCAATATACCCTAGCACAAGCTTTATCTAATGTTCCTAGTTCGACAGGACTATTAAATAATGAGTGTAGCGTTATGCCGGTTATTTTGTTTTTACAAGACCATAAAGCGGAAACCATTAACCGTGTCGTTAATGAAGCTAAAATAGCGATAGCAGAACTTAACAATGACAGTTTAACGTTTAAGCTTGCTTCTGGTCCTATTGGTGTTATGGCTGCAACAAATGAAGCCGTTGCAGCCGCGCAGTTACCTATGATGATATACGTATATGGCGCGGTGATTATTTTATGTTTATTAAGCTTTAGAAGTGTCAGAGCGACTATTGTGGTAGTTTTACCGCTCTTTGTTGTTTCTACGTTAGCGCAATGGTTGATGACCGCGCTTGATATTGGCTTAACGGTTTCAACTCTACCGGTAATCGCTTTAGGTGTGGGCATTGGTGTAGATTATGGCATATATATCTTGTCGACAATGAGTGTAAAACTTAAAGAAGGTTTAACTGTTCATCAAGCCTATTTAGCCGCATTACATGAACGGGGAACGGCAGTGCTTATTACAGGCATAACATTAGCGATTGGCGTATCTACATGGTTTTTCTCTGATTTGAAATTTCAAGTAGATATGGGGATATTACTTACCTTTATGTTTTTGGTTAATATGCTTGCTTCAGTGACTGTTTTACCCGCAATCGCAAGTTTCTTATGGAAAGATAAAAATTAATTCTACTTTTTTATAGTTCTTCATAATTGCATAAATACACACGAAAATGACCGAAAGGTCATTTTCTATTTATTACAAGTGAATAAACACTTATCGTTGTAAATACTTCTCATCACTTCATAACTCCAAATTGGTCTGAACAGCAAAAAATTGCTCGCAATCTCTTAAATTTATTAATAAAATTGACAAAATGGTCTATCATTTTAGGAAAGGTAGATTCTGATCGATAAAAACAATAAAAATATAAAATATAAAAACATAAAAATACAATACAAATTATTTCAATCGTTTTATCCAAAAAGGAAAACGGCATGGCGTTAGTAAACGGTTTACCCTCAGTGATACTTTCTAATGTAGCACAATTAATAAAACAAAAAGTTTCTTCAGAAACCGCTCCTTTAGTTGAGCAGTTTGCTGAATTACTTTATCAAAATATTTCAACATTGGACTTAGCACATCGTAATGATAGCGATATGTACGGGGCAACGTTAAGTTTGTGGAACTCTCTTAATGATCATCAAGATGAAGCTGAGATCATTAATGTATTTAATCCACAAGTATCAAAACATGGCTGGAAATCAAGTCATACAGTTATTGAGATAATTGTTAAAGATATGCCATTTTTAGTGGATTCAGTTCGTATTGCTCTGAATCGATTAAATGTAACTCCCCATTTAATGTTGAATAGCCCAATAAGAATTATCAGAGATAAAGATAATAATATTGAGAAATTGTCTGCAGCATCTGATCAAAATATAAAGTCTACTTCGTTAGAAACGGTGTTTTTTATTGAGATTGACAGACAGTCAGATCAAGCAACCTTAGATTTGATCGAAAGTAAATTACGTTCAGTTGTTAGTGATATTGCAATTACCGTTAATGATTGGCAAGCGATGAAGAATCGTTTAAATGAAGTGATAAGCGAAACGAAGAAAGCTAAAGTACCTTGTTCAAAACAAGAACATACTGATGGCATAGAGTTTTTACAGTGGTTGCTTGATAATAACTTCACCTTATTAGGTTATCGCTCTTACGACGTTAAAACCCTAAAAGGTGATGTTGCTCTAGCTGCCAATGTTGACACTAGTCTTGGTTTGATGAAGCAATCAGACGGCACTAAAGAAAGATTATTATCGGGTTTAAGTGAATCAGCACGTGAAATTGCTTTAGGTGATAATTTACTTATTTTAACTAAAACCAATTCACGTTCGCGAGTACATCGCCCCGCACATCTTGACTACATTGGTATTAAACGCTTTGATGCCAAAGGTAAAGTAATTGGAGAAGAACGTTTTGTTGGTTTGTTCGGTTCAGCTTATTACACCAACAGTGCTTTAGATTTACCATTGATTAAATCAAAAGTGGCAGGAGTTTGCCAAGCCTCAGGTTTTGCCGTTGGTACTCATGCTTATAAAACCTTGATTAATATTCTTGAAACTTATCCTCGTGATGAAATATTGCAGACAAATACCGATGAATTGCTGAAAAATGTTTTAGGCATTTTTCAAATGCAAGAACGTGATTATTCTGGGTTGTTTGTTCGCAGAGATGCTTTTGACCGTTTTTATTCTTGTATGGTCTATGTACCAAGAGAGCGTTATAACACAGCACTTCGAGTGAATACTCAAGCTTTGTTAAAAGAAGCCTTTGGTAGTGATCAAGATGTCGAGTTTACTACTTATTTTTCTGAATCCGCACAAGCAAGAACACATTATATTGTTCGTGTAAAAACAACAAAAGCAGAAATCAACGTGAAAGAAATTGAAAAGAATCTAAATGATGCCGCCCGCAGCTGGGATGATAAGTTAGCAGCTGCACTTAACTCCCATAAAGGGGAAGCTCAAGGTAAAGCATTAAGTCGAAAGTATGTAAGTTTCCCTCAAGCTTATAAAGATGAAGTACTACCAGGTACAGCGATTGTTGATATTGAAAAATTAGAAGCGATAAATGATAACAACCAGTTAGAAATGCTTTTTTATCAACCTCAAGAAGAAAAAGCAGATAGTCGTTTTGTAAAACTTAAATTGTTTCACACAGGTGAGCCGTTACATCTTTCGGATGTTTTGCCTATTTTAGAAAACTTTGGTTTAAGAGTCATTGGTGAAAGCCCGTACTTGGTTCGTACCTTAACAGGGGAAATGTGCTGGATTTTAGATTTTTCAATGCTGCTTACTGGTAACGGAAAATTCAACTTAGGTAAAGTGCAAAGCTTATTCCAAGATGCTTTTGCTAAAGTTTGGGCCGGCAAGTTAGAAGATGATGGCTTTAACCGCTTAATTCTAGGTGCAGAATTAGCAGGGCGAGAAGTTTCAATTTTACGTTCTTTTGCTAAATATGAACGTCAAATCGGCGGAACGTTTAGCCAAAGTTATATTGAAAATACTTTTGCTCGTTACCCTAATATTGCAGAGTTATTGATTAATTTATTTAATTTACGTTTTGATCCTAAAGCTAAAACCAGTGAAAAAGCGGTCAATAAAACGCTCACTGAGATAGAAAGTTCATTAGATAATGTCGCAAACTTAGATGATGACCGTATTATCCGACGCTTTGTTGAAATGATTAATGCGACCATCAGAACCAATTATTTTCAGCCTCACCCTGAAACGGGCGAAAAGTCTTATATTTCATTTAAAATTACACCTTCGTCTATCTCTGATATGCCACAGCCAGTACCGGCTTTTGAAATCTTTGTTTATTCACCACAAGTAGAAGGTGTTCATTTACGTGGTGGGAAAGTAGCTCGCGGTGGTTTACGTTGGTCAGATCGTCGTGAAGACTTCCGCACCGAAGTTTTAGGTTTAGTTAAAGCGCAACAAGTTAAAAACAGCGTCATTGTTCCTGTTGGTGCCAAAGGTGGTTTTGTTTGTAAACAACTGCCAACGGGTGACCGAAATGCGATGTTTGAAGCGGGTAAAGAGTGTTACCGCACGTTCATTAGAGGTTTATTAGACATTACTGATAATATCATCGATGGAGAAATAATACCGCCGAAAGACGTTGTTCGTTTAGACGAAGACGATCCGTATTTGGTTGTTGCCGCCGATAAAGGTACGGCAACTTTTTCTGATATCGCTAATGGTATCTCTGATGAATATAACTTTTGGATGGGAGATGCTTTTGCTTCCGGCGGTAGTGTCGGTTATGACCATAAAGCCATGGGCATTACGGCAAAAGGCGCTTGGGAATCTGTAAAACGTCATTTCCGTGAAATGGAGGTTGATTGTCAAACAACTGACTTCACGTGTATTGGTATAGGGGATATGGCAGGTGATGTATTTGGTAATGGTATGTTGCTATCAAAACATATTCGTTTACAAGCCGCGTTTAATCATCTTCATATTTTTATTGATCCAACCCCTGATGCTGCTTCAACATACGTAGAGCGAGAACGTTTATTTAATTTACCTGGCTGTAGTTGGGAAGATTATAATAAAGAGCTAATTTCTGAGGGTGGCGCTCTTTTTAGTCGTTCTGCAAAATCTTTAAAACTAACCCCACAAATTAAAAAAATGTTGGGTACACAAAAACAAACGATGTCGCCAAATGAATTGATCCAAGCGATATTGAAAATGAAAGTTGACCTACTATGGAATGGTGGTATCGGTACTTATGTTAAATCTAGCCGTGAAACACATCTTGAAGTAGGTGATAGAGCGAATGACGTATTACGGATTAATGGCTCACAACTAAAAGCTAAAATTGTCGGTGAAGGTGGAAACTTAGGTTTAACCCAACTGGGCCGAATTGAATACGCTTCAACGGGTGGTAGAATTAATACCGATGCTGTTGATAATGCCGGTGGTGTAGATTGCTCTGATAATGAAGTGAATATTAAAATTTTACTGAATGGCCTTGTTCAACACGGTGATTTAACGGTTAAACAACGTAACAAAATTCTTTACGACATGACAGATGAAGTTTCTGAGATTGTTTTAGACGATTGTTATCGCCAAACTCATTCGTTATCTATTGCCGATTTACGAGGGGTTAAACAGTTAAAAGAGCAAACGCGATTCATTCATGACTTAGAGCGCTCTGGAAAGTTAGACCGTGCGTTAGAGTTTATTCCGAATGATGAAGAGCTTGCCGATCGTTTAGCACAAGGACAAGGGCTGACACGTCCAGAGCTTTCGGTTTTACTTGCTTATAGTAAAATGGTGTTAAAAGAAGAGCTTGTTTGTCCAGAAATTACTGACAATGTTTACCATGATCGTTTACTTATCGGTGCATTTCCTCAGCAATTGCAGGATAAGTACAGTGAAGAAATGCAAGGGCATCCTTTACGTGCCGAAATTATTGCTACTAAACTTGCCAATAATATCGGTAACGATATGGGCTTTAATTTTGTTAATCGCATGTATGAAGAAACGGGAGCGTCTGTCTCTGAAATAGCCAATTGTTATGCGATGGCTAGTGCCGTATTTGAAATGTCGGACGTTTGGCAATCTATCAGTGATTTAGACAACAAAATATCAACGATGGTACAGACTGAAATGTTATTCCAGTTGAGAAGAACTGTGCGTAGAGCGACACGCTGGTTCTTGCGCCATCGCAATAAAAGTTTAGATATTGCCAAATCAATTAGCTTTTATAGTGAAACGTTTAAGGCGATGTCAGATAACCTTCATGACTATATGATCAAAGAAGAAGTTGAACAATTAAAGCGTGTTGAAAAGGATTTAGTCAACGCTGGAGCGCCTAAAGCCGTTGCTAAACGTATTTCTCAATTAAGTTCATTATTCTCTGTGATGGACCTAGCTGAGTTAAGTGATAATGATGGTCGTTCTATTGATTTAGTTGCTGATGTTTACTTTAAACTTGGTGCAAGGTTAGACCTACATTGGTTCTTAGATCAAATCACTAAACAGCCGGTTTCAAATCACTGGCAAGCATTAGCGAGAGCTTCTTTTAGAGAAGAACTTGATTGGCAGCAACGTTCTATAACTGCCGTTATTCTTCGTAGCGATGTTAAAGGAAAAGATGTTAAGACGATGCTTGATAACTGGTTTGACAGTAATAGCAAACCATTAGGACGTTGGCAGCATATTCTTGATGACTTTAGAATTGGGCAAACTCATGAGTTTGCTAAATTCTCAGTGGCTCTTAGGGAGTTGATGTTATTAAGTTTAAACTGTGATCCAGCTAAATAAATGATAGAATCCCCGCACTAGCGGGGATTTTTATATATAGGGTATAGTGTAGTCTTAAGCAGGCTACCAAAACTGAGCTTGTCTGATCAGGCTTTAAGTTACAGATAATACCTAGATTCTCTATCCATGTTGGCAATATTGCGATCAAATGGATGTCTAAGGCAGTCATATCATCACGACACCATATCTACCTTGTACGACGATGTGAAATAATGCCGATACCCACTTTCAAGTATTGTATTAGTTAATTAATTTTTGGAGTTATATGTTTTATTCGGCTATTCGTAAAGTGCTTTTTCAATTTGATCCTGAAACGATTCATGAAATAACCATAAAAAGTTTGAAAAAAACGGGTGCTACACCTTTGAACTTTCCTTATAAGCAAAAAGTAGCAAACAAACCAGTACAAGTGATGGGTATTCATTTTCCTAATCCTTGTGGTCTAGCTGCTGGCTTAGATAAAAATGGCGAATGTATTCGTGCTTTTGATGATATGGGCTTTGGTTTTGTCGAAATTGGTACCATTACACCTCGCCCACAGCCCGGCAATGATAAACCGAGAATATTTCGATTACCTGAAGCTGATGCGGTTATTAATAGAATGGGCTTTAACAATAAAGGCGTTGATTATTTAATAGATCAGGTACGTAAAGCAAAGTTTAAAGGGGTCTTGGGTATCAATATTGGTAAAAATAAAGATACTCCTGATGAAAATGCGAAAGACGATTATATACACTGTATGCGTAAAGTTTATAATTTCGCTACTTATATCACCATTAATATTTCATCCCCCAATACTCCTGGTTTACGTTCGTTACAATATGGCGAAGCTTTAAATGAGTTATTATCAGCTTTAAAAGAAGAACAAACTGTACTGGCTAAACAATTTGATAAATACGTGCCTATTGCCGTTAAAATTGCACCAGATCTAACTGAGCCTGAAGTGCTTTCTATTGCTGAATGTTTAATTGAAAATGCTATTGATGGTGTGATTGCGACAAATACCACATTATCTCGTGAAGGTGTTGAAAATTTAACTCATGGTGATGAACAAGGGGGCTTGAGTGGTCAACCGGTCAAAGATAAAAGTACACATGTGATCAAGTTATTAGCGACCGCATTAGATAATAAACTACCTATCATTGGTGTTGGCGGCATTGCCAGTGGTGAAGACGCAAAAGAGAAAATAGCAGCTGGTGCTAAGCTGGTACAAATATACACGGGGTTTATTTACCAAGGCCCTGAATTAGTAAAAGAAATTGTCAGGGCCCTTTAGCGGAATACTTACCAACGCTATAATATTGATTATTTGATTGCAGGTCTTTAATAACAAAATACACTAATAGTATTAGTAATTTAAGGCCTGTTTATTTATCAAATATTTGTCATTTCGAATAACAGGATCTACTCCCTCTACCTTTAGGCAGGTTGCTGTTTCCTCAATATGAATTTTATGATAATTAAACGCCACCGACATTGCTTGTAAAGTGCTGGTATGTCGACCATCAACTAAGACTTTTTTATTTTTAGTTGAAATTATTTTTCGTAATGCTTTTGGTGTAGAGAAGTGCATGATAGAAGTTCCATTCCATTAGTTATTTAATAGTTCAAAGCGTAAAGGTTGCCAATATTGGGGTATTGGGAGTTTACAACGCTGAAATACGACTACTGTGGTCTCTTCCTGTTCCAAGTCTCAGGTCAACCACTAAGAACAAGATTAGAAGATATTTTTGAAAGATCAAATATAAATACAATAAAAATTAATTAAATATTAGCGTCTAAAATAACGTTACATTTCAGCTAAATCATTGTTACATAGATAAAACATCCTGTTTACAAATCTTGGCTATTTGAATTTACTGTAAATGATTTTGATGAGAATTCGGGATAGCGAAAGGCCAATATTCAAAATTGAATAACCAATGAATATATACAGTTAGCCTCGATAATTAGCTATTTTAGCTGAGAGTTAATTATTTGTAGGGGTTGGTAATGGCTGGATCGAGCTCGGTATAGAAAGCTGAGAATTTTCTATTTTTTCTAATCGTTCTATTAGCAGGGTTACCGACATTTCTAATTGATTAACGTTAGTAGCAATTTCCATTTGTTGCACATCTCGTCCAGATGTCTTTTCTTTAAGTGTGGTGAATTGTGAGGTTAATTGTTTTATTTTATCTTGAATATTATTTGCGGCAGAAATTTGATCTGCTAATGCAGTCATATTAAATTCGGCAGATGTTACTTTATCATTGATAGTATTGATGTTCTTTGTAGTATTGGCGAGTTGTACAGATTGCTTTGTATTAATGCCTTCCTGATTTTTATTCAGTGTTTCTTGTCTTTTCTTTGCTGAACGAAGATCTTTAATCTCAGTTTGATTACGTCGCCACGCAGATGCCCAAAGTTTATCCATTTCCTCCCAGAGTTTTTCAGTTTTGTTACTCATTGCCTCTAATTTTGCTTTCAAGGCAATGGTAGATTCACCCATTTCTTCGCCAGTAGCAGACAGTTGGTTTTCTAAGCTGACAATACGTTGCTCTGAATGATTGATTAACTTTTGTAATTTGATATTTTCTTGATAAAAAAACCAGCTAGCAGCAATGAGAATTAAATAGATAAATACTGTGAAAAAATTATTAGTCTTCGAGGATTTAACCGTGGAAACCGTAACAGCTGGATTGGTATTTAACGCATTTCTCTGTGTTGATTTTGTTGTACGAGATGTTTTAACTTGGTCTTGATCAAGTGTAATGCTAGGGATTTCTGGTTCAACACGGTTTGACAAAATTATACCTATTAGGAAGACTAAACAACTGAGAGGTAACTTTAAAACAAATTAACGTAAGTTTTAACTGCTTAATGCAAAATAATTAATATATTTTGTAAAAAAACCGATGATTATGAGAGATCATCGGTCTTTATTACCGTTTATTGCATTAGCTTTAGTGTAATAGTTAATAACTGTCGTTATGAACACTCATCACTGCACGGCCGGATGGGTCTGCCATTTTACTAAATGCTTCATCCCAAGCTAAAGCTTCTGGTGTTGAACAGGCAACAGATTTACCGCCTGGTACACAATCAGCTGCAGTAGCTAATGGGAAGTGCTCTTCAAAAATACTACGGTAGAAGTAGGCTTCTTTTGTGTCTGGCGTATTTACAGTGAATTTAAATTTAGCATTTTCAAGCTGCTGATCTGTTACTTGTGTTTCAACATGCTCTTTTAAGCCATCAATCCATGAATAACCAACACCATCAGAAAATTGCTCTTTTTGACGCCACAAAATTTCTTTTGGTAAATAACCTTCAAAAGAAGAACGTAATATTGCTTTCTCCATTTTACCATTACCACACATTTTATCTTCAGGGTTGATGCGCATAGCAACGTCCATAAAGTTTTTATCTAAAAAGGGCACTCGAGCTTCAATGCCCCATGCAGACATGGATTTATTTGCCCTTAAGCAATCAAACATGTGCAGTTTATCTAACTTACGGTTGAGCTCTTCATGAAACTCTTGTGCGTTAGGAGCTTTATGGAAATATAAATAACCACCAAAGATTTCATCAGCACCTTCACCAGAAAGTACCATCTTTATACCCATGGCTTTAATTTTACGCGCCATTAAGTACATCGGAGTAGAGGCACGAATAGTGGTCACATCATAGGTTTCTAAGTGATAGATAACCTCTTTAAGGGCATCAATACCTTCTTGTTCAGTAAATATCACACTATGGTGAATGGTACCAATGCTGTCAGCTACCGTTTGAGCAGCAATCAAATCAGGTGAGCCTTCTAAACCACAAGCAAATGAATGTACTTTTGGCCACCAAGCTTCAGCTAAGTCATTATCTTCAATACGGCGAGAGGCGAATTTCTGGGTAATGGCTGAAATAAGCGATGAATCTAAACCTCCAGATAACAACACACCGTACGGTACATCAGTCATTAAGTGACTTTTAACCGATTCTTCTAGTGCTTCACGCAACTTTACTTTACTGGTGGTATTGTCTTTAATCGCCGCATACTTTTTCCAGTTGCGTTTGTAATAAGCTTGTACTTCGCCAACCTTACTATCAAGAATGTGACCCGGAGGGAATTCTTCAACGGTTTTACACATTGGCATTAACGCTTTCATTTCAGAAGAAACATAAAAGTTTCCTTCATCATCACGACCAGTATAAAGTGGAATAATACCCATATGATCACGTGCGATTAAATAACTGTTGTCTGTTTCGTTGTATAAACAAAAGGCGAACATGCCTTGTAATTTATCAACAAAATCTACACCGTATTCTTCATATAAAGGTAAGATAACTTCACAGTCAGACCCTGTTTGAAATTGGTAATCTACCGTTAATTCTTTTGCTAAGGTTTTGTGGTTGTATATTTCACCATTAACAGCCAATACATGAGTTTTATTACTATTGTATAGAGGCTGAGCACCGTTCTCTGTACCAACGATGGCTAAACGTTCATGCACTAATATTGCATGTTCATTATGATAAACACCTGACCAATCAGGTCCTCGATGACGTAATAAGCGGGAACATTCTATTGCTTTTGGACGTAGTGACTCAG
>Ga0209291_1001826_pt1 | contig 18212 bp, 16 predicted proteins | sample GOMGulsemesocosm_FD_184633 | JGI IMG/M metagenome (GOLD analysis project Ga0209291, IMG submission 184633) | Methane-oxidizing microbial communities from mesocosms in the Gulf of Mexico - GOM9B Gulf of Mexico (SPAdes) (version 2) | ecosystem: Environmental > Aquatic > Marine > Cold seeps...
GCTCTCTTTCATCTGGAGTTGAATGAAAATAATTATTTTTCATCCAATAGCTATACCATTTTTCCTCTACTGCTTTAGCATTGTATTTTCCTAAATCACTCATTTGGTCTAATATTTGTAATATAATCAACAAAAGTAACTATTACAAAGCTATTTAAAAAGAGATTATTGTATTTGTAATTAATATTTATATTAAGAATAACACAAAACTAAACTGTACTTTTTCACACTTCTTATTCACATATTACTAGAAGTATTTAATTTTGTATATATTTGATTTTACAATACCCTGAAAACTATTACTTAAATTTTAAGTAAACAACACTAAGAACAATGAAAAACTTATTCACCCTTTTACTCGTTAGCTTAATAAACTTAGGGGTTTATGCTCAAGAAACTGCAGCGAAGATTGAATTTAAAGACGAAACAGTTGATTACGGAAAAATTGAAAACGGCAGCAACGGCGTAAGAACTTTCGTTTTTACAAACACTGGTAATGCCCCACTGGTTATTACTAACGTAAAGTCTAGTTGCGGCTGTACTGTTCCTAAAAAACCTACAGCACCAATTGCTCCAGGTAAAAAAGGAGAAATTGAAGTGAAATATGACACTAAAAGAACTGGTTTTATTAGAAAAACAATAACCGTTACTTCAAATGCGTCTAATGTAAAAAATGGCGTTTCTTATTTAAAAATAAAAGGAGAAATTAAAAAAGTAGACAACAGCAGTATTCTTGAAAAGAAAGAAAAGAAAACTAAATCTATTATGGATCAATAAATTGATTTAAAACTATACAAATCACCATTAAAAAAAGCTCACTTAGTGAGCTTTTTTTAATGGTGATTTTAATGTAAACTCTTTTTCTAAAACTTGTCCATTACGCTGAATCTTTAACCGTACAAGTTTATCCTCTTCATCATAAAAGTGACGATTTATTTTTTTTAATGTAAAATGAAAAGTCTTCAACCCATTTATTTCTAACAAAACATCATTTTTCTGCAACCCTGCAAAATCTGCAGGTGAACCCTCTCTTATTATGTCAATAATAAATTCTGGACTCAACAAGTAAGTTAAATCAACAAATGATATAAAATTATCTGCTTTCAAATTCTTTAACAATTCATTATTGTTATTATCATCTACCGCCTCACCATCTTGCCTCAATATTATTCCGGATTTATTATAATAAAAAGGATCGTTTAAATACGTATTAGGCTTTAAATACATTTTTGACCCTGAATAATCCATTACAATTGTAAAACGTTTCAATAACTCTCCACCTATACTACCTGCTCTTTCACTGAATTCTTTTATTTCTTTTGGCAAATTAGCTTCATACGGATATGAAACCTTAACATTTTTAAACACTTCACCAGCAAAATTTAATTGCTCAATTTTACTTCTTTTTCCGAATATTTCTCCAGAAACTGACATTCCTAAAAAGTCTTCATAATACCCATAATCAAGTGTAGACAAACTATCTTCCTTAAACATCCAAAGTCCATCGCTCATACCAGTATCTAGCAGTAACTTTTGTTCTTCTCCACGTATTTTTACTACAACATATGGCTTACCTTTTGAAAAAGTTAAATCCACTGAGGCATACCTCTCCCATTTCTTTTTATAACTTCCTTTTTCCAATACTTTAATAATCTTTTTACTATAAGAAAGCTCAACTACAAAATCTTTAAATAAATGATAACCTAAAATACCATTTATTTCTTCTCCTAAATAAGATGACAAATTTGTATTCTGGTTAAACGCAACATATACATCATGCGCAACGCTTTTTAAATCACCTATCTCTAAAAAATTATTTTTTGATTTTAATGCTGTCACTTCAATATCATTTGCTCCCTTTACAGTAAATGTTTTTGCATTATTTAATGTTAATGAATCTACTTTACTTACATTAAATAATATGGTTTCTCTTACCCCCGTATCTAATAAAAAGGATAATTCTACACCATTTAACTTTACAGGTATTACAATTAGATTACTAACTAAATCAAAAGAAATTTTTACCTGATTCTTAGTACCCCTATTCTCAAATGATGATTGAGAAAACAATGAACTTGCAAGAGTAAAACAAGTAAAAATAAACATGTATTTTTTAATATATAAAAACATCTATTGAGTGTATTATTAAAAGTTACAAAAATATTAGTAAACCCAATTCTAATTTAACAAAAATTAACGTCTTAAAAACGCTTCCATATTTCAATAAAAAATGTAATATTGCGATTCTTAAATCTAATTTAAAATGCCTAAAATTTCAGATAAAGGTCTCGCAATGCCACAATCACCAATTCGTAAATTGGTACCATTTGCAGAAGTCACTAAAAAAAGAGGAAACAAAGTTTTTCATTTAAACATTGGTCAACCAGACATTAAAACCCCTCGAATTGCACTTGATGCCATTAAGAATAATAATTTAGAAGTTCTTGCATATTCTAGATCTGAAGGATCTGAAGAATACAGAACTAAAATCGCAAACTATTATAGTAAGCATGATGTTAATGTTAACCACGACGACATTATTGTAACTACTGGTGGCTCTGAAGCATTGTTATTTACGTTTGGTAGTATTATGGATGCTGATGATGAAGTTATTATTCCTGAACCATTTTATGCAAATTACAATGGTTTTTCTACCGCTTCTGGGGTAAATGTTGTTCCTGTGATGTCAAGTATTGATAATGGGTTTGCATTGCCTGCAATTGAGGAGTTTGAAAAACTGATTACTCCAAAAACGAAAGCGATTTTAATTTGCAACCCAGGTAATCCTACTGGATACTTGTATAGTAAAGACGAAATAAAACAATTAGCTGCAATCGTTAAAAAACATGATTTGTTTTTAGTAGCTGACGAAGTATATCGTGAATTTGCTTACGACGGGTTAAAACACCACTCTGTTTTAGCAGAAAACGATTTAGATGAGCATGCAATTGTGATAGATTCTGTTTCTAAACGATACAGTATGTGTGGTGCACGTATTGGATGCATCGTTTCAAAAAATAAAAATTTTATTGCTACAGCAATGAAATTTGCACAAGCTCGTTTAAGCCCTCCAACTTATGCACAAATTGCCTCGGAAGCAGCTTTAGACACACCTGAGAGTTATTTTACTGATGTAATTGAAGAATATACTGAACGAAGAAATACTTTAATTTCTGAATTAAAGAAAATAGATGGTGTTAAAGTAGCTACTCCAAAAGGAGCTTTTTACTGTATCGCTGAATTACCTATTCCTGATGCTGACGCTTTTGCACAGTGGTTATTAGAAGAATTTAACCTAAACGGAGAAACCATTATGGTTGCTCCGGCTGCTGGATTCTATTCTACACCTGGTGTTGGATTAAACCAAATTCGCATAGCATATGTTCTTAAAAATGAAGATTTAATTAGCGCTGCTAATATTTTAAAAGTTGCATTAGCTGAATATCAGAAAAAATAAGTACTTTACATTCCGAAAGGAATTACTAATATAATACACTAATTCCCGCTTCGGCGGGAATCTTTATTTTGAATATATCCCATAACGTTTCCCTTAAAAACTACAACACTTTTGGTATTGATGTTAGTGCAAAAAAATTTATTGCTGTAACTAATACAAATGAATTACTAAAGGTACTACAGCTAAATAATCAAAATCTATTTATTCTTGGTGGAGGTAGCAATATGCTGCTTACAAAAAACATTGAGAATGCCTTAGTTGTACATGTAAACATAAAAGGAAAAACAATTATTAAAGAAAACGATAACTTTGCTTGGGTTACAGTAAATGCAGGAGAAAATTGGCATGAATTTATTCTTTGGAGTTTAGACAAAGGATATGGTGGATTAGAGAATATGTCGTTAATTCCCGGAAATATTGGTACTGCCCCGATACAAAACATTGGAGCATATGGAAAGGAATTAAAAGATAATTTTATTGAATGTAATGCTATTGAAATTAAAACCGGTATTTCAAAAACATTCTCTAAAGCAGCTTGTGAATTTGGATATCGAAATTCAGTTTTCAAGAACGAATTAAAAGGGCAATATATCATTACCTCAGTTACTTTTAAACTAACAAAAAGAAATCATGATTTAAATACTGGATACGGAGCTATAGAAAATGAACTAAAAAGCCAAAACATAACATCTCCTTCATTGAAAGAAATCTCTAATGCAGTAATTGCAATTAGACAATCAAAACTACCCGATCCAAAAGTATTAGGTAATAGTGGCAGTTTTTTTAAAAACCCAGTTATTTCTCAAACTGAATTTGAAAAGTTTATAAGTAAATTTCCTGAAGCACCAAGTTATAGAGTTTCAGATAGTGAGGTAAAAGTTCCTGCTGGATGGCTAATTGAACAAGCTGGTTTTAAAGGAAAGCAATTTGGCGATGCTGGTGTACATAAAAATCAAGCTTTAGTATTGGTAAATTATGGAAACGCTAGCGGGCAAGAGATTTGGGATTTAGCCATGAAAATAAAAACTGCAGTTTTTAAGCAATTTGGAATTGAGATTAATCCTGAGGTAAATGTGTATTAGAATAAGCTTTATATATATTTTAACAATCATACACCTTACTATTTAAATCGTATACCTATTTTAGTGTAAAATAAATTCAAATGAAATTTTTTACATTATTACTCCTTTTTCCTTTATTCCTTTCTGCTCAAAATGGACTGTTTGATCACAAAGAAAAATTCACTCGTCAGGATTCTTTACGTGGTAGTATTACTCCTGAAAGAGAATGGTGGGATTTAAAACATTATGAGTTATCCGTTGAAGTATTTCCAAAAACTAAAACTATAAAAGGAAATAATATCATTTGTTTTGAGGTATTAAAATCTGAAAAAAAAATGCAGATAGACTTACAAGAACCATTGCAAATAACTAAAATCACACATCAAAACAAAAAATTAAACTACACTAGAGAAGGAAACGTGTGTTGGGTATATTTCCCTAAAACCCTTCCTGTAAATTTAGAACAAAAAATCACTGTCTATTACGAAGGAAAACCAACTGAAAGCAGAAACCCACCATGGTCAGGAGGCATTACTTGGCGAAAAGATGAAAAAGGAAACAATTTTATAGCTTCTTCAAATCAAGGAATTGGAGCAAGTATTTGGTGGCCAAATAAAGATCATAGTTACGATGAACCAGAAAATGGTATTGATATGCATATTACTGTACCAGAACATTTAACAGATGTATCTAATGGTAGGTTAATTAGTACAATTCATAATAAAGAAGCCAAAACAAAAACTTTCCATTGGCAAGTTACCAACCCTATAAACAACTACGGAGTAAATATCAATATTGGAAATTACGCTCATTTCTCAGAAACCTTCAAAGGAGAAAAAGGAAACTTAGACTGTAATTACTGGGTACTACAACACAATTTAGAGAAAGCAAAAAAGCAATTCAGACAAGCCAAGATGACTTTAGAGGCATTTGAACATTGGTTTGGACCGTATCCCTTTTATGAGGATAGCTACAAACTAGTTGAAGCCCCATATTTAGGTATGGAACACCAAAGTTCAGTTACATATGGTAATAAGTACATGAATGGGTATTTAGGCTCTGATTTGAGCGGAACTGGTGTAGGACTAAAGTTTGATTATATTATTATACACGAAAGTGGACATGAATGGTTTGCGAATAACATTACTAACAAAGATGTGGCTGATATGTGGATTCACGAAAGTTTCACAACATATTCTGAAAGCTTATTTATCGACTATCATTTCTCTACCGAAGAAGCCAACAAATATGTCATTGGTATGAGAAGAGCTATCCGCAATGACAAACCGTTAATTGGACAGTACAATGTTAACAATGAAGGGTCTGGGGATATGTATTATAAAGGAGCAAATATACTTCATACGTTGCGTCAGATAATTAATGACGATGTATTATGGAGAGAAATATTACGTGGTTTAAACAAAGATTTTTATCATCAACAAGTTACTACAAAACAAATAGAAAATTATATTATTGAAAAAGGAAATTTAAAAATTAGCGGTTTTTTTGATCAATATTTAAGAACCATAAAAATCCCTGTTTTAGAATATCAGATAAAAAATAACCAGATAAGCTACAAATTCACCAATACAGTTGATGATTTTAGCATGCCGGTAAAAGTATGGATTAACAACGAACTTATTTGGTTAGAAATTTCTAATAAAACAAAAAACCATAAAACAACTGAAGGAAATATTAAGAATTTTTCTATTGACAAAAACTTCTACACAAATCATAATAAACTATAAACCAACAAGTTATATGTTGTTTTTATTTTCACAAAACCTCATGAAAACCTCATGAAAATCAAATTGCACACTCACCAATAACTCATTTCGTCGACAATAGAAGACATTTAATCGATATGTTTGAAGCAACCAAAATTCAAACATACAATGAAAAAAATTACTTTATTGAGTCTTTTCATGACTCTATTAACGGTGAGTTTATTAACAGCTCAAAATCAAAATTACTCGCAAAGAGTTAATGATCACAGAACATGTGGTATGGAACAACACATGAGTAAGTTACTTCAAAATATAAAATTCGCTAAAGAGTTCGCCAAAAGACAAGCTGCTTTTAATATTAAATATGAAGAAATTTTAACTCAAAAAACTGATGGAACTTATCAAAAAAACGCTACTCTGTACATACCAGTAGCCGTACATTTCCCAACAAAAACAGAGGCAGACAGAGCATGCTTAGAAGCTTTAGCTCAAGACCAAATTAGGGCTTTAAATGAAGATTACACAGCTACAAACACAGAGTTTGCTGCCAACTGGACTACAGCAAAAACATTTTATAGTAATGTTAATGGAGCTCAGGTTGAAGCAGGTCCATTAGATATAAAATTTTGTATCGCTTCTAGAAATCACCCTACGGTTTCTCCAGCTATAACAAACGGAAACTTAGCTGTTACTATTGGATCGCAATCTGGAGTTTTTTCTAATGCAGACGTAAATTCAACATGGGGAGGTTATATGAATTTTATTATAAAAGACGCAGGAAGTGGTATTTTAGGTTATTCACCTTTAGCTGGAAATATTGCATCTGGAGCTGGTGTCGTTATGAACTTTAATGCTTTTGGAACAAGTAATGTATCTGCTTGCGGGAATATAAATCCTGCATCCCCATATAATTTAGGAAGGACTGTAACTCATGAGTTAGGTCACTTTTACAACTTAGAACACACTTTTAATGGTGGATGTACTGGTGCTGGAGATGGTGTTTCAGACACTCCAGGTGTTGCAACTAGTAGTGGTGGATGTCCTGCTGACGGATCAATTGCTGGCTGTATTTCTGGAGAAAAAGTATTAACACAGAACTTTATGGATTATACTAATGATGCATGTATGTATATGTTTACTGCAGGTCAAGCTACAAGGATGGAGGCATATTTTGCTACTCAAGCTTCTGCCTGGAAACAGAATGTACTTTCTTGTCAATCCCCTGACTTTACGGTAACTGCTAACAATAGCCCCGTTGCTATTTGTGCACCAACTGATGGAGTTTTCAATTTCTCTTTTGGAATTTCAAATGGATACAATGCAAATACTCCTTTAAGTGTTTCTGCTGGTTTGCCAACAAACGCTACAGCAACTTTTAGCCCTACTGCAATGAATGCAGCAGGTAATTTCACTTTAACTATTGGTAACATTACAAATGTTACACCAGGAAATTATCCAATTACTATTTCTGCTGCAGGAACCACAACAAAAACGGTAGATGTTGTACTAAATGTTTCAGCTGGAGCACCAGCTGTCCCAACATCAACAACACCTGCAAACGGAGCTACAGGACAAGCAATACCAACAAATTTAATTTGGAGTTCATCAGCTAATGCAGCAACATATACTGTAGAAACGGCTACAGATGCTGGATTTACAACTAACACTACGTCTAACTCTGTAAGTACTACAAATTATAGTGCAACTGGTTTAACACAAGCAACTCAATACTTTTGGAGAGTTAAAGCTGTAAATGGATGTGGTGAATCTGCATACTCTTCTGTATTTAACTTTACTACAGCAACTATTTCTTGTGCAACAGAAACCAATAGTTCTACTGTTGCTATTCCAAACGCGACAACAAATGGAACTGAAGCTGCCCCAGGAGCATCTATTATAGCTGTAACTAACAATATTACAATTACTGATATTAATGTTACCTTGAATATCACTTATGGATATGTTGAAGATTTAAGAGTTGTATTAACAAGTCCAGCTGGAACAACAGTTGAATTATTAAAAAACTTAAGCGGAAATAGTGGTGCTAACTTTACAAGTACAGTATTAGATGACGCAGGAGCTACAGCTATAACGACAGCAACTCCAGCAAACGCACCTTTTACAGCTACTTATAGTCCTGAAAACTCATTATCTGTATTAAATGGTGAAAATTCTGTTGGAAACTGGACTCTATCTGTTTATGATAATTGGACTGATGATTCTGGATCAATTACTTCATGGAGTGTAGAAATTTGTGGGAGCCCTGTATTAGATATTGAAGATGCAAAAATAGCAGATTCTTTTGTACTATGGCCTAACCCAAATAATGGAGAGTTTCATATTTCGTTTAACTCAACAAATAATGACACAGTTTCATTAACGGCATATGATATTAGAGGAAGAAGGGTTGCTGAACAACATTTTGAAAATAATTCAAATCTATTCAATCAAACTATTAATTTCAACGCCCTAGCAAAAGGAGTTTATATTTTAAAAATACAAACTGGAAATAACGAATTATTTAAAAGATTAGTCATTAAATAGTAATCATTTATAACCAACCATTCAAAACCAAAAATGACTCGCTATGCGGGTCATTTTTTTTGCTTAAAATATACTACCTTTGTAATATAAATTATACTTCAATGAAACTTCTTTTACTTACTTTTGGACTATTATCTCTAGCTGTTATAGGAATTGCTATTAAACTTTGGGCAAAAAAAGACGGTAAATTTTCTGGTACTTGTGCGAGTCAAAACCCAATGCTTAATAAAGATGGTGAACCATGTGGATTTTGTGGAAAACCAGCTGATGAAATTGGGAACTGTGACGAACCTGAACACAAAGATTAAATAACTTCTCCTCTATTCCACCCAATATATGTTTACAATTTTACTATATGCTTTTATAGCTATTACTAGTATTCAACTTATTTACTTCCTATTCGTTTTTAGCAGGTTCTCTTTTTCAAAAAAGAATAAATCTGTAGATGGTAACATTCCTGTTTCAGTACTCATTTGCGCAAAAAACGAAGCAGAAAACTTGAAAGAGTTTTTACCTTCAATTATTGATCAACAGTATCCTGACTTTGAAATTGTTTTAATTAATGATGCTTCCTATGATGATACATTAGAAGTAATGGAATCCTTTCAAGAGAAACACCCAAACATTAAAATTGTAAATGTAGAAAATAACGAAGCTTTTTGGGGAAGTAAAAAATACGCACTAACACTAGGTATTAAAGCTAGTTCAAATGATCATTTACTATTAACCGATGCTGATTGTACTCCAAAATCTAATCAATGGATTTCAAGTATGAGCGCAAATTTTTCTGAAAAGAAAACATTTGTTTTAGGCTATGGAGCCTACAAAAAGAAAAAGTACTCAATACTTAATGCTTTAATACGATTTGAGACACTTTTAACTGCAATTCAATATTTTTCATACGCTAAAGTCGGTAACCCATATATGGGAGTTGGGAGAAATTTAGCCTATCATAAAGCTGAATTTTTTGATGCCAATGGTTTTATGAGTCACATGAAAATTCGCTCTGGTGATGATGACTTGTTTGTTAATCAAGTAGCTACAAAAAACAATACTAGTATTGAATTTTCAGAAGAAACACATACGCTATCAAACCCTTCAAAAACATTTTCTGAATGGTTCAAGCAAAAAAGAAGGCATGTTTCTACTGCTAATCATTACAAAGGAAAAGACCAATTCTTTTTAGGCTTCTTTTACCTATCACAAATTTTGTTCTGGACATTATTCACTGTCCTAATAAGCTTCCTTTTTCAATGGGAATTAGTGCTAATCATTTTCGGAATACGAATTTTAGCTCAATATCTGGTTTACGGTTTTTCTGCTAAAAAACTAAAAGAGCAAGATTTGATTTTAATAATTCCTTTTTTAGAAGTCTTCTTAATTCTATTTCAATTAACTATATTTATAACAAATAGGTTCTCAAAACCAAATCATTGGAATTAAATAGCGACATATTATTACAACAGATTGCGAAAGCTAAGAAGGGCAACCAGAGTGCGTTTAATTTTTTATTGGACACATATTGGAAAGAAGTTTATGGCTTTCAGTTAAAAAGAACTCAAAATGAAATTGATGCTGAAGACATCACTATACAAACATTCTCTAAAGCCTTTAATAAAATTGATTTATTCAACGAAGAGTATAAATTTAGTACATGGTTAATTACTATATCTAAAAATATTCATCATGATATTTTACGCAAAAAGAAAACGTCTATCACTTTAAATAATTTGAACAAGGATCATAATATACTTCCTGACATTATTGATGACGCTCCTTCAGCAGAAGACAAAATTATAATTGAACAGAATTTAGCAAAATTATTACGTGACATTAAAAAACTAAAACCCCATTACCAGGAAGTAATTCAATTACGATACTTCCAGGAGATGAGTTATAAAGAAATTGCAAAAGAAATTAATGAGCCAATGACAAACGTAAAAGTAAAATTATTACGTGCTCGAAAATTACTAGCAGAAATTATTCAGCAAAAAAAATAACATACTCTCTATAATTTAATGACTTTTAATCAATTTTATTAGTATGAAAATAGATGCATTCATCTTTTGTTATAATGAAGAAAAAATGATTCGTCACACACTTAATCATTATTCTAAATTCTGTGACAAAATTACCATAATGGACAATTTTAGTAATGATGAAACAATTGCTATTATTACTAATGAGTATCAAAATGTAAATATCATCTCTTTTGAAACTAACAATCAATGTAGAGAAGACATACAAACCAATCTAAAAAACACTTGCTGAAAAGATAGTAAAGCCGACTATGTAATTGTCTGTGATATGGATGAATTACTATATAGTGACAACTTAAATTTAGAGCTAAAAAAGCTTAGTAAATATAAGCCTTCAGTTTGTAGTATTATTGGTTATGAAATGTTCTCCAAGAAATTTCCTGAAAAATATAACAAATCAATTTTTGAACAAGTAAAAAAAGGGGTTAGAAATTATAGGTTTGATAAAACAATCCTTTTTAGTCCCAAGTATGTAAAAGAGATTAACTATGATTATGGTGCTCACACTTGTAATCCTGAATTCAAAAATAGGTTTAAGAAAAATCATCTTATTGAATTTAAATTATTACACTACAAGTACCTAGATAGAAAAGCGATAATCGAAAAACATAAAAAATATGCTTATCGATTAAGTGATCTTAATATTAAACAGTCATGGGGAATAGAATATCAGGATGGAGAAAACCACATCAATGAAAAATTTAAACATGCAAAAAAACACGCATTTAAAATAATACCTTAAATAATACTAATTTTCTGTTTACCTTTGTCTACCCTTAGAAATAATTTTTTATGAACACAGATCAATCTAGCGTATTACCTCCAAAAGGAAAACCAAAATGGTTAAAAGTAAAATTACCAGTTGGAAAAAAGTATACTGAATTAAGAGGATTAGTAGATAAATACAAATTAAATACTATTTGTACTTCTGGTAGTTGCCCTAATATGGGGGAATGCTGGGGAGAAGGAACCGCTACCTTTATGATTTTAGGGAACACTTGTACGCGATCGTGTGGATTTTGTGGGGTAAAAACTGGTAGACCAGAAACTGTAGACTGGGATGAACCTGAAAAAATAGGTAGGTCTATAAAAATTATGAACATTAAACATGCCGTATTAACTTCAGTTGATCGAGATGATTTAAAAGACATGGGAACTATTATTTGGTCTGAAACTGTTAAAGCAGTCCGAAGAATGACCCCAAAAACAACGCTAGAAACTTTAATACCTGATTTCCAAGGAATAGAAAGGCACCTTGACACAATGATTAAAGTTGCTCCGGAGGTTATTTCACATAACATGGAAACGGTAAAAAGATTAACAAGAGAAGTTAGAATACAAGCAAAATACGAACGTAGTTTAGAAGTATTACGTTATTTAAAAGCTAACGGGCAACAAAGAACTAAAACAGGTATTATGCTTGGTTTAGGTGAAACTAAAGAAGAAGTTATTGAAACTCTACACGATATTAGAGATGCAAATGTAGACATTGTTACTATTGGTCAGTATTTACAACCAAGTAAAAAACATTTACCCGTACAACGTTTTGTTACTCCTGATGAGTTTGCTGAGTACGAAAAAATCGGAAAAGAGCTTGGTTTTAGACATGTTGAAAGTGGTGCATTGGTACGTTCTTCATACAAGGCACATAAACATATTTTATAGCTCTTGAAGAATAAAACAAGAATAGCAATAAATGGTTTTGGTAGAATTGGTAGGAGTCTTTTTAGATTACTTATCGACAACCCAACTATTGAAGTTGTTGCTATTAATGATTTAGCTGATGCTAAAACATTAGCCCACCTACTAAAATACGATAGTATTCATGGCGTGAGTAATGCAGTTATTTCTGCAAACACAGGGCACATAGTCGTAAACAATACTACAATACCATTAAGCAATAATAAAACCATTGAAAACATTAACTGGGAGCCATTTAATATTGATATGATAATTGAAGCTACAGGGAAATTTAAAACCTCTGAAGAGTTAAACCATCATTTAAACAACGGAGCTAAAAAAGTAATATTAGCTGTCCCCCCACAATCAGAGGATATTAAAATGGTTGTAATTGGTGTAAATGAAGCTATTTTGGATGGAACTGAAACAATCATATCTAATGCTTCATGTACTACGAACAATGCCGCACCTATGATTAAAATTATAGATGAGCTATGTGGAATTGAACAAGCGTACATTACAACAATACACTCTTTTACTACAGATCAAAGTTTACACGATCAGCCACATAGAGATTTGAGAAGAGCAAGAGCTGCAACACAATCGATAATTCCAACTACAACGGGTGCTGCAAAAGCTTTAACCAATATTTTCCCCAAGCTTGCCAATACCATTGGAGGTTGCGGAATAAGAGTACCTGTACCAGACGGATCATTAACAGATATTACTTTAAATGTTAAAGAAGAGACTAATATTGAAGCTATAAACAATGCTTTTAAGAAAGCAGCGAATACAAACTTAAAAGGAATATTAGATTATACAGAGGACCCAATAGTCTCGGTAGACATTATCAATAGCCCTTATTCATGTACCTTTGACGCTCAACTAACTTCAGTAATTGGTAAGATGATAAAAATTGTTGGCTGGTATGATAATGAAATAGGCTACAGTAATAGGCTTGTTGATTTAATCAACATCCTAAGTAAATAATTCCCTCTAATATTACCAGAAAACTATTTGGCAAGAATTACTCAAATAGTGTATCTTTATTTCCTTTAAAACTAGCACTTTATTTACCTCTTTAGTTAGTAGATAATTAATAGTAGACTGCACATTAACAATACATACATGAAACCACTTATAAAACAGATTATATTCTGTGCCTTATTTTTAACATCTATTTCATTTTTTGCCCAAAGCGATGCCGAAATTGAAGATCAAATTTTTGAATATTTAGAAAAAGCAAAAGATGTAAAAAGAATTCTTGATTATGACGAAGCTCTAAAGCATTGTAATACCGCACTAGATTTAGCTATCCAAATTGACAACCCTGAGTATGAAGCAAAGGTGTACCGTGAAAAAGGAAATATTTTAATGCACCAAAACAAGTTTCAAGAATCTAGTGAAAATTTAAACAAAGCTTCTAAAATTCAAGACAACAATAAATTTGAAGAAGAGTTAGCAAAAACAAGAAATGCACAAGGCTTATTATATATAGAACTAGGAAAATATCATCAGGCATTAGTTTATTTTGATGAAGCTTTAAAAATCTATAAATCTTTATCGTTATTTAGTAGTAGAGCCAAAATTCTTAAAAACAAAGGAAAATTATACTTGCGAAAAGAAGATTTCAGTAAAGCAAATAACGTATTTGATCAAGCTTCTGATGTAGCAAAAAGATATGGTAAAACACGAGAGCAAGCTGACATTTTACTTCATAAATCTCAAGCCTTAAACGAATTAAAATTACATAAAGATGCAATTAATAGCTGTAAAGAAGCTATTGATATGGGTAGAGCAAATAAATACCGATTGATTATTACTAATGGTTACAAAACACTTAGTACCATTTATGAAGACAGTGGGAACCCCACTAAAGCTATTGAATTATTAAAAACACATAATAAGTCAATGGACAGTATCTACAGTATTAACGAAAAACGTTTGTCTGCTGAATCAATTGCTAAATTAGATTTCGATAGTCAGGATAGACTTCTTGAACGGTTAGAAGAAAAAAACCGTCAACAAGATGAAAAACTTAGACAAAGTCAAACACTTACTTTCTTAGGTTTAGCTTTCTTAATATTATTCTTTTCTTTTATTATCTTTTTATTCAATAACAATCAGAAAAGGAAGAAAGCAAACTCTTTATTACAAAGTACAAACTACCAATTAATCATTGCTAAAGACGAAGCAGAAAAAGCTACAAAAGCGAAAGCAAATTTCCTTTCAACCATTACTCATGAGTTAAGAACTCCATTATACACTGTTACCGGATTAACTGACTTACTGTTAGATGAAGACCCAAAAGAGTCTCAAAAGGGGTATCTAAAATCACTACGGTTTTCTGGAGATTATTTATTAACCTTTATTAACGACATACTTGATGTAAACAAAATTGAGGCAAAGAAAGTAGAGCTTGAAAAAATCCCTTTCAATTTAAAAAAATTAACAGAAGAGGTTTTGTTTACACAAAACAAAGTTGCAAAAGACAATAAAACCAAGTTGCATTTGAACTTTGAAGAAAGTATCCCAGAATATCTTTTAGGTGATTCTTTACGTGTATCTCAAATCCTAATTAACCTAGTGAGTAATGCTATTAAATTCACTAAAAATGGAGATGTTAGTTTAAATGTTAAAAAAACTGGTGGCAACTTAAATACTCTTGATTTATTAATTGAAGTGAAAGATAGCGGAATTGGGATTTCATATGATAAACAAGATGAAATATTTGAAAGTTTCTCCCAAGGCTCTGTACAAATTAATAGAAAATATGGTGGTACTGGTTTAGGCCTAACCATCGTTAAAAATCTACTTGAAATTATGGGGAGTAAAATTCAATTGAAAAGTCAACCAAATGTCGGAACAACTTTCTATTTTGAAATTACCTTCGACCTTGCAAAAAAAGACAGTATTGACACTCCCGAAAACACAGAAGTTTTCCCACCTGATTTATTAGAAACACTTAAAAACAAAAACATTTTATTAGTAGATGATGTTAAAATCAATCAACTTATCACTCAAAAAACACTTACTAAAAAAGAGATCAATTGTATTACTGCAGATAATGGTGAAGATGCCATATTAAGAGCAAAAGAACAACTGTTTGATTTAATACTAATGGATATTCACATGCCAGGAATAGGAGGTGTAGAGGCGACTAAACAAATACGTTTATTTAACACCACTATTCCTATTATAGCACTTACTGCTATTACAATTGAAAAAGAAGATTTAATTGAATTTAATGAAGCTGGCTTTAATGACATATTATCTAAACCCTTTAAATCCGACACATTCTTTAAAAAAATATACTTGCAATTAACAAAATAAAACTGGCACACTTATTGAATAATATACTGTGAGTTAGTTTTTCAGGATTTTCAAAAAAAATCTAAATTGGTTAGTTTTTTAAGAGGTCTATTTTATAGACCTCTTCTTTTTTAATCACCTATTTATACCATAAAATCGAACACTTTTACTTTCTTACAAATGATAAAATACTTTTATCAAAAACGTCTTTCTTACTTAAAAACGCTGTAATAATTGGCAGGTAATATACGTTTGTAAGTGAATCCTTTAAACGCATATAGTCTTTTTCGGTAGTAACTATCAACTGCTTCTTGGAAAGTTCGTTGAGCTCTTTTTTAGAAAAATTATGATGATCCTTATATGAAATATGTTCAAAATTAAGATCTAAATGATTTAAATAATTCACCAATGGTTTCGGATTAGCTATCCCTGTAACCAACGTAAATTGGATATTCTTTAGTGACGTTAATAATTTTGATTCTACATTTCCATTTACTTCATTTCCATATGAAATACATGTGAAAAATACTTGCTGCCTTGAAGAAGGATTTAGTTTCTTTATTATTCTAGCTTGTTCATCAGAAGATAGTTTTTCCGGACACTTAGTTACTATAATAATATTAGCGCGTTGAGCTCCTCGTTTAGATTCTCTTAAATTACCTGCTGGTAAAATTAAATCATCAACAAACAACGAGTCATATTTAGTAAGCAATATGTAAAACCCCGCAGTAACTTTTCTGTGTTGAAAAGCATCATCTAATAAAATCGCATCGGGATTAACCTGCTGCAATAATTGTGAAATCCCGTTTTGTCTATCCCCATCAACAGCTACTTTGATATCTGAAAACTTTTGATGAAACTGCATTGGCTCATCACCCAAATCATCTGCTGTAGAAGTTGAATTCCCTAACACAAATCCTTCCGATTTTCTGCGGTAACCTCTACTTAAAGTTGCAATTCGAAAATCATCTTTCAATAATCTGATTAAATATTCAATCATTGGTGATTTCCCGGTTCCTCCAACACATAAATTACCCACAGCTAAAACGGGTAAATCATAACGTTTACTTTTAAAAATCCCTTTATCAAAAAAGAAATTTCTTACAGATGTTACAATATCATAAATGATAGAAAATGGATACAAAATTTTCCTTGAAAATAGCATAACACGAAAGTAAACTATCTACACTGTACTCGCAAATGATAAATATGTATCTTTGAAATTCAATTATTAATAATTTTTCAACTACTACCACTATGCAAATAAAAAATGTTATTCAACATATGGAAGAATTAGCTCCGTTAGCTTATGCTGAGAGCTACGACAACGTTGGATTACTTGTTGGAAACAAAAACACGAAGTTAACAGGTATATTGATCACACATGATACACTAGAGGAAGTAGTTGATGAAGCAATTACAAAAAAATGTAATTTGATTATAAGTTTTCATCCTATTGTATTTTCAGGAATTAAAAAATTTAATGGTCAGGATTATGTAAACAGAGTTATTGTTAAAGCTATAAAAAATGACATTGCTATTTATGCAACTCATACGGCTTTAGACAATGTCCAAAATGGTGTTAACAGCACAATTTGTGATAGATTAAATCTGATTAACAGAAAAACTCTTATTCCTAAATCTGATTTTATTTACAAGCTAACAACCTATGTTCCAAATGCAAATGCAGAAAAGCTTCGAGAAGCTTTATTTATTGCAGGTGCAGGAAACATAGGTAACTATGATAATTGCAGTTTTAATATTTCTGGTGAAGGAACCTATAGAGGTAATGAAAACTCTAACCCACAAATTGGAGTAAAAGGAGCGTTTCATACTGAAAATGAAACTCAAGTTAATGTAACGTTTGAGAAACATTTGGAGTCGAAAATATTAAAAACACTATTTACAAATCATCCTTATGAAGAAGTTGCTTATGAAGTAACAAAACTCACCAATACGCATCAGAATATTGGCTTAGGAATGATTGGTGAATTAGCAACTCCGATGAATGAAGGTGACTTTTTAGCATTCTTAAAAAAAGAAATGAATACTTCATGTGTTAGGCATTCAAATTTAGTAGAGAAAAAGATTCAAAAAATTGCAGTTTTAGGAGGTTCTGGAAGCAGCGCTATTAAGAATGCAAAAGGATTAGGAGCAGATGCTTATATTACTTCTGACTTAAAATACCACGACTTCTATCAAGCAGAAAACAGCATTTTATTATGTGATATCGGACATTATGAAAGTGAGCAATACACAAAAACACTTTTATATGAGTTTTTTAGCAAAAAAATACCTAATTTTGCAATCGTTTTATCAGGCATTAACACTAATCCTGTCAATTATTTTTAAGATATGGCAAAGAAAAAAGAAATTTCAGTAGAAGAAAAAT
>Ga0209291_1001828_pt1 | contig 18202 bp, 25 predicted proteins | sample GOMGulsemesocosm_FD_184633 | JGI IMG/M metagenome (GOLD analysis project Ga0209291, IMG submission 184633) | Methane-oxidizing microbial communities from mesocosms in the Gulf of Mexico - GOM9B Gulf of Mexico (SPAdes) (version 2) | ecosystem: Environmental > Aquatic > Marine > Cold seeps...
TGCGTTTATTGCTTTTAACCTTAACTAATGAATTAAAGTGAAGGTTATTTGACAAATATGGAAGGACTTCGGGGAATACACCAGCATTTTTTCATATTCCCGTTATAATACGGATAATTTATTTTTTTACGTAAAGCCCGTCATTAGGGAGATTCTATAAGTTTTTTCATTTACCAAGGACTTTTACTCTTTGAGCCAATATTTATTTAGAAACAACTAACTAAATGAATATTAAAAATGGAATCAATGTACTTAGCCTATTTGATGGTATATCAATTGCTCAATTAGCACTAACAGAATTAAACATACCCATAAATAACTATTTCGCATCCGAAGTGGATAAAAATGCTACTAAGGTGACACAGTATCATTTTCCTGGGACAATACAAATTGGTGATGTACGTAATGTCGATGGAACCACACTACCATCAATAGACTTAATGATATTTGGTTCACCGTGTCAAGACTTAAGTAGTATGCGTAAGGACCGCAAAGGATTGGATGGTGAAAAGTCTGGATTATTATTTGAAGCTCTCAGAATACTTAAAGAAGTAAAACCAAAGTACTTTATATTAGAAAATGTTGGTAGTATGAGTAAACATGACAAACAAACCATAAATGACTTATTAGGTGTTGAAGGGGTACATGTTAATTCAAACTTAGTTTCGAGCAGTAATAGACACCGTATCTATTGGTCAAACATTGAATTTGAATCACCAATTGATAGAAAAATAATACTAAAGAATATTATTGAAGATGGTTATGTAGACCGAAGAAAAGCAAATGCTGTACTTACTAAGAACATACCGTATACAGTTAATGGATTAAAACGCTACTTAAATAAAAGTATTGGTCAAATAGTATTCATAGATAAAGATTTTTCCAATACAGCTAAGGGTGAAAAGCTAGAAATCATTGAGAACATGTCAAATGATGAAGCTAGAAAACTATTTAGGTTATTTACTATAAGTGAACTAGAACAACTTCAAACTTTGCCGAATGGTTATGTTGGTGATATACTGAAGAAAACACCAGCACATCATGCTATTGGTAATAGTTTCACCAATGAAGTAATAAAGCATATACTCAGCTATGCAGATTTTAATTAAAACACTATGGATTTAGAAAACATTAATGATAAGATACGCTTAAAGCAATTGGAATTGAGCCTTGAAGATTCATCAGATAGGCGTAATAAGATATTAATTCAGCTTAAGGTGCTTCAACTTCAAAAGAACGTAGCTCAAATAAAAACTCAAATCGACCAACTACGGAAGAAGTATTAAGTAGTTGAAAAATATACTGAAAAATTCTAAAAAAAAATTGAAGAGCAATCCGATTGTGAGTAATGAATCCTTTTTTGAAGATTATGATAAGAGAGGTCACAAGGGAAAATCACCCTACCCTTTTATCCCAGGGAGGGGTGTTAAATGGGGGTGCCCACATTAGCAACAAGTTTGCTTGACTATCTGTATGAAATACGCTAAAACAGCCTAATAGGCTTATGTTGGGTTGAAAGTCCTACAGTATTCACGTGCTACCTAAGGTTAACGGGGAACGGACAGAATCCTTGATAAAATTACCTTTAAAAAAGATAACGCTAACGCTTGTTGAAGGTTGTTTTTCCTCAATCACTACGTTCTGTTCTTTTATTGCTTACGCTCGTTGGAGGTTATTGTTTCTTATTTTTTAACTCAGATGAATACTCACTCAAACTGTTACAGATTTTCAATCTAGTTGAGATTAGTATTACCCATTTCCCTCTCACGGATATTCATCCTCATTTCTCAATACACACCTTTTCCACTTATTGTGTGTGGTGAACCTAAAGTGAACCCACCACAATATAAGTGGTTCATATAATACTAATATAGTAAAGGGTACATAAAAGCAACCCTATTTTAGGGGTAGAAAGTATACCTATACGGGATATTTTAAATAAAAATTAAAATCCTTCAACATTTGTACTTCAAAGTCCTTGACTTTTTTATTGATAGCCCTTATATTTAGTTAAAGTTAAGTTGGAGTTCCATTTGAGTCAGCTTCAGATGGTTTCATCCCTCCAGCTTTTCTTTTAATAATAAAGATGAAATAAAATATTAAAATGAGTAAAAAGAATAAAAAAGTAATTAGAATAGAAACTAAAAAAGGGGAATTTACCACCGTAAGGTATTCAATATTACATGATAAAAGGCTGTCTGGAAATGCATTAAGAATACTAATAAGTCTATTATCAGATGCTGATGATTTCAACGCAACTTATGCATTATTTATGAATAGGTTTGGTATTAATAAGTCAACCGTTAGAAATGCCTTCAAGCTTTTAGAAGAGCTAGGATATGTACGTTTAGATGAACAAAAAAGAGGTCATTTCTATACGGTGTCAGAATACGGAAACTTGAATACCTCCAAGGAAAAGGTTGAGGTGGCTCCAGAAGAAAAACAAATTCCAATTGACGATGAATTAAATGATAAGATTAAGAAGAATGAGGAATTATATAAAAAATATGTAGCTTCAATTGAACCCTTCTTAGACTTTGGTGACATTTACGATGAGTTGTTAAAGCTATCTGATTTACATACAAATAACGGGTTAATTGATTTTTATGTATTGAAGAGTAAGATTCAAAAGCTCATTGATAAGAAGAAAACTGAACAGTATAAATTACTAATATCAATAAGGGATAAGCGTACTAAGGTAATTACAAATAGAGGTGTTAGGCTATACGAATCTTGGCTTAAGGAAGAAATATATGATATTGGAAACCTACCAACTGAAATTGAATGCAAAAAGAAGTGGGGGCATATAAAAATGAGAAATCAAAAGTTCACAACTGATTATGAAACGACTCAATTTGATAACGCTGAGGAAGAATACTATGACAATCAGTAAATAATATATAGGTGATGTTGCTCATCTGAATCAATTACATAAATTCAGATGAACAATCACTATTTAATCATAATTCTAATAGGCTTTTCTTTTTAGTATTAAACTCATCTTCAGTAATAATACCCTTATCTCTGAGGTTAGCAAGTTTTTCCAATTCATCTAAACTACTTGTAGTGTTATTATTAGTAGATTGATGTGTTCCATTTTTGTATTTACGTAACTCTTCAACTGTTTTTTCAAGTTGTAATACCTTAGTTTGTTCTTCTGGATAAACAAGAAAATCTAAATTATTTCCACTTTTATTTCCTATTGTAACTCGTATTGATTCAGTACTTAAAAACTTACGTATAAACATTCTAAAAAGATTTAATTCTAACAGAGCATCAATTATTAATACAATAAATGCTAATATGTTTATCAATAACATAACCAAAAAGAAACCCCATGAAAATGTTGACCATCCTCCAAAAATCATCTCGACTAAAATGACAAACACACCAGATACAACTGGTGTCCAAAACATTAATCCCCCTGGGGTTAACAAATCTTTAAAATATTCTCGCTGTGAAAAATTATCAATGTTTTCAGAGTTCAGAGTTTTCTTGTCTTTATCTTCACTTATGGTTATTTTATGTTCGTTAATATCAATTTCAATTCCATTTTCGAAATGATATTTTTTAGGTTTGAAAATCTTTTTCATCATTGCCTTAATTACATTCTATAAAATAATTAACTCCATCAATTATTACAGTTGTTCCACATGCTGAGCATTCTACTTCAGCGGTTGTTGGTGTGGTATCTTGCGTCCTATATGTCACCTCACAAGTGTTTATATCTGTGATTTTTATATCTCCAGTGTTGATTGGCATTTCAATAGAAAATGCTGGGCCATAACCATCATAAATTGGTGTAACTCCTGGGATTCCTAAATTATTACGGATGAATAAATTTGCTCTAGGTTTACCATATGGTTGTTCATACTTAAATGTTGTGAATTCTAATTCCATATGTCCATCCATATTACCTACCATATCAGCGGTATCATTTGCACCTATTTCACTACCATAAGTTGTAAAATTAAAATAAACATTTATTCCAGAATCTTCTGGAAATGTATTGACAAACTTCCATCTATTCCCATATTTTTCACCAGATGGTGCGAATTCATCGTAATAAAACCCCATGTCAATTAAATGGAATTTATTCAATTCTAATGTTGCATCTGGGATATCTCTATAAACTTGCTCATTTGTTAAATCACAAGTTGTTTTGTTAGCTGATTTATTGGCATTTTCTACTACTGTATATGTAGCAATTGTCATACAAGCTGGACTATCATCTTCAGAATTACAAGAAGTAATTAAGGCTATTGTGATTAGTAATAAGAGTGCTTTTTTCATTGGTTTATAGTTTTTGTTTTTTCAAATATAACAAATAATAGGTTATATTCACCCCATTGCTTTTAATTCGTTGATTTTAACCAATTGTATTGATTTTTGGTATATGCCAAAAAGAGATAGAAAAAAGGAAGCTGGTGAGTTCTGTTTAGAACTAGGAAAGCATATTAGACAAATCCGAAAAGATAAAGGGTTAAGTGTAGCCGAAATAGCTTATAAAGCTGATATTGATTCACAAAACTTACGTAAATACGAGTTAGGTAAGCAAGAAATGAAAATATCAATGTTATCAAGAATAGCTGAATCTTTAGATATATCAATATCTGAATTGATGAATATTTTTGAAAATAAATAAACTGCTATTTAACTCTTATAATTTAGAAATTTAAATATGATACTAATAAAACCTAGTCAGATTTCTGGTGAAATAATGACTTTGATAGAAGAGGCAGATAAAAAACTTATAATAGTTTCTCCTTATTGTAATTTTTCTGATTGGACTAAGTTCAGAAATACGATAGATTTCTTAAAAAGAAAGGAAATTCCAGTAGAGTTTTATGTAAGAGAAGGACAATCAAAAACGGTTGACCAAGTTGTAAATATAGGTTTCGCCCCCATAGAGGTTAAAAACCTACATACTAAACTATACATCAATGAAAGCTATGCAATAGTATCTTCAATGAATCTTATTTCTTATTCAGATGCAAATTCACTAGATATTGCATACAAAACTGAAAGTAAAGAGGAGTATGATGAGTTAATAGCTTACTACAATAGGTATTTGAGCCCATTTAACAAAGAAATTAATAGGAGTCCATATTCTAAAGAAAAGCATGAAGATTTAATTAAAAATGGAAATTTAGTCAGCTATTTATCCAACTTGATTTCAACAGAACTTGATTCGTATTGTAAAATTAAATATGATGAAAATGGATTATATATCAACTGTAATAATAATTACACTGCTTTTATTTCAAATAAAAGGAAAGACAATTACCTAAATATATATGGAATTGTTTCATCTAAAGAGGCTGAAATATTAAATGATGAAAAAAAGAGATTTAAAGAAAAGTCTAATTTGGATATAATTATTCAAGAACCTAACAATCAGATAGGTTATAACTCGGTTTGGCATCATTCTAAAATAGAATTAAAATCAAAAAACATAGATAAAGTTTACAAAGAAGATTATAATATTATTGTTCAAGTAATATTAGATTTTGTATTAACTCTTCAAGATTTTAAAAGTCATTGTAGAGAAACTTCTTTTAAATAATTACTAGCGAAATAACTACTATCAATGACGCTATACGAGTTCAATATGCTTAACGACAATGACCAATACCAGACCGTTTGGGATAATGGAGCATTTATAGATTCCGTCACCTCAGAAGGCTTTAAAATGGTTTTGTATGCAATAGATAAGTTCTTTGTTGAGGTTCAGTATGATTCAGAAAGCAATAGGATTATTGGATTGAAAACATTCAAGCATGGTCATCTAATGGATAAGTATTCTGGTGACAATACTTTTTAGAATTATTATTCTTGAAATACGTTTTCGAGAATTCATCTTGCTCAATCCCGATTGGAAATAGCACATAATACCATAAGCATTTAAATAGGTAACGTATATATCGTAAGATGTATGGTGTCTTGTTTCTTCGCATGTCTTAAAATTACTGAATAAATAAGTTTCATTATAAATTATTAGTATTAAATATACCTACTAATTGGTATTTCATACGAAAGACTAATTAATTAGATTTGGGAAATAAAACTCATTAAAAGAAAAGTGATGAAACAAAAGACCATATTAATAATATTATTAATCATTTCACTATCAACAATAATATTGAATGACTTCATTCTGAACGATACCCCCGAAGTAATTCCAAATGGAGACGAATTAGGACAAATACTATCTAGGCTTAGCTTAGCGTTTATTTCTAGTTTCATTTTTTATTTATTAGTTGTTGTTTTAAAAGGAAAAAAAGATAAAGCAAACATCAATAAATCAGTTTATCAATTGACAAAAACATTAATAAGTCATGGATATGGGATTTATGGTATAGTAGCAGAGTACACTGAAGAAATTGTTGATGAGAAGTTTAATAAGGAGACAATATCTAAAGAAAATTATTTTAAATTATGTGAAAAATGTGATTTAAGGTTTGTGCCGAAAAATAGAATTTTTGGTTCACCAATTAACCCTAAATATGCAAACATTGCTGGTCATATTTATGATGGAACTGTAACTAGAACGGATAAACAAATTGAAAAGATATTTAAGTTTATTTATTTTTTAGATACTGATTTTGTTGCATTACTTAATGAGCTTCGGGACTCAGATTTTTTTGGAAGAGGGGCAAATCTATTGATTGTGATTACTCAAGGAAATGTTCTCAATCAAATGGTAGGGAAACATGATTCTATGTATCGATACTTAGAAATTATCAGAAAAATTGAAGATTATAACGAAACACATCATGCGAAATATAAATAGGTGAAATATTACATACCTTAAATAAAAAAATGATTTAATATATGTATAAAGAGATAACTGAATTAATAAAAGAAGTACGAAAGCAAAAGTTTTCTTATGTTGTGATATACATATTAATTCTTGCATTACTGTATAAGTACTCTTATTACAATGCTTTTACTGTAGATATTTTATCATTTATTACAATATCTGATTTATATACCATTTTAATTGACTTATTACCAACCCTAGTATACTTTTTTGGATTTTTAGTACTGTTGTTGATAGTGTTTTTTTTAACAACAGTATTATTTAGCAGAATAAGAAAACCAAAAGAAGTAAAACCTAATAATAAATTTCAAAATATTAAAAGTAGGCTATTCTCTTTTACAATTACCAACTTTATAATGTTTGGTTTTTTCTATGTAAATATAACCATATATGCATTTCCTTTTTTAATACCGAAAGTAGATATGCCTCTATATACTTTTGATGGTATTTTTTTGAAATTTATGACATTGATTATGTTCATGACGATGTTGTCTATAAATATAAATTATGTAGAATTATTAAAAAGATTTTTCTACAGAATAAAACTCAACCCGAACAAGTTAAAACTTATTTTAGTTGGGCTTACAATATTTTATATGACTGGTATAACAGCGACACTAGACGCTGGTGTTAAAATAAAGTACGATTTAAATTCTGTTGTTGAATTTGAATACTTAAATAAAAAAATCAGTACAAACGATAGTAATATTGTTTATGCGGGAATAATTAGTGATTATATTTTCCTTTTTTATAAAGATATAGGTTTAACTAAATCATATAAGAAATCAGAAATAACTAATTTAAATTTTTATAATGACATGTATCATACTCACCAGAATGATATTATTTTTAAAAGAGAGATTGAAGAATTAGAAAAAGAAGATGAATTAATGAAAATGTTTATTGATGTCGCTTTGGATTCAACTATTTCTGTAAATAAAGATTATAAATCAGAAATGATGCTAAATATGGCGGAGATTCAATTCGATTCCCTAACTCCATTTGAGATAAGGAAGAAAGAAATGAATAATATTAGACAAGAATATTTCAGTATACAAAAGAACTAACCAGCAATCTTTACATCATCACATAATAACTGACTGACAAACGAATACATGTTTTTCAATGCTTCTCTGCTTGCCGTATTATCATGAGTGATATAATTATCAATCGTTTCTTTAAGTTCTAACGATGTATTTAATCTAATTGCTACTGGAGTATGATTTACGAATTTAGAGTTTTTAAATAGCTCAACTACTTGATTACGAATGCTTCTTTTGTTGTCAATATTATCTGACGCAAGAATATCGAGGATTAGTTTTTGTATTAGCGTTTTGTTATCCATATAGTTGTCTAATAAGAAAAAAGGTAGCCATTTCTGACTACCTTAGATTGGTTGTTTACAAAACTATTTTAGTGTATCCTAACTAATGAGGCACCTTCTATTTCCCCAAACTAAACACTACTATATAGTGAAGCAACTCATTTTCTATTGCTAGAATACATTTCACTGACACAAATGACATAATTGTTACCAGCTCTTAAACTTGATGCTAAGGTAAATCAACTAAACTCACTCCACAATAACTATGAATCGGTATATTCTATATCATCATATATAGTGACCTCATAACCTAAGTTGCTGAAATACACCACACAACCCATTCAGCCCCTCCCTAACAGCCTCTTCCAGCAATCAGATGATAGTGTCATAAAAAGAGAAAGCAACCCGATATGAGCTTTTATTTAGTAGAATACAACTCGACAAATATTGACGTTCCATTATCGTTAAACTGAACTTTTATAAAAGTCATTTCTTCTGGGTCAATATCCCAACCATATAATTCTTGTACGGCAAAATACTTTGCATTTTTAATTTCATTTCCGTGAAATCTAGTAGAAGAGCCAAGTAGTTCAACTATTTCTATAGAACTTTTATTTAGTAATATTTCACTTTCAATTAAATCTTTTGCCATACTCAACCTTGTATCTAGCATAATATTTTCTCCACCAGATTTTTTCCATTGGTCGCTATTAAATTTTATATGTTGATTACAACAAAATAGCGTGAAAGCTAAAAGTGTTAAAAGCCCAATTCTATAATTCATTATTATTCTGTTTTTGTAGAGTAGAACCTTCATCCCCCGAATATACAATTCCATTTTGTGATTTTGTTAAGCTTATAAAGGAGAGGAGGTGATTTAATGCACCCCAACACCATCAAAGTAAATCTCAGTTATAACAGTGTCATCATATTTAGTTCCTCTATAAACTTCAAGTATCTCAAACTTAAGAACTAGGTCAGTTTTACCATCACTATTATACTTAAAACCATCAAACTTAAACCTCTGGTCTGTCTTACTATTTTCAAGCTGTAACACCCCATATTCTAAGCCATTTACAGACACTTTGAGGCTCTTTACTCTGTTGTTGTTTCTCCAAGCTTTATCACTCTTGAAATAGCCATTAGAAACGATTATATGAGTTACTTTAGGGCTCTTGTTTTTAAAGTGGTACTCTAAGTATTCACCTATTCCAGAACCTTCTACACCTTCAACCCAAGCTGTTTTGTAACTAAGGTCATTAGCAGACTTTGCTGAGTAAGATATGTTGCTCTTAGACTTGAGTTCTGATGAAGTAGTTATCTTATAATTTCCACCACCGCAATACCAACTGCATCCTCCTTGGTCAACGTTCCAGATACTTCCCATTGCTTCATCATAGCTTTTATACAGTAGCTCTAATTCTTTCTTTTCTGCTTCAGATGGCTTTTCTTTATCAAGCAATTCTCCAAACCTATTAAGTCCTTGCTCAGTCTCCTTACTCAAATCTGGTTGATGTACTTCTTCTGGATAAAGTTCTACTTGACCGAATGATAGTGACCCGATTAGAAGTAATAAGAAAGTAAGTGCTCTAGTAGATTTCATTGCCACAATATACAACATCTATCAACAATATTTAACCACCACAAAACCCATTCAACCCATTCCTAACAGCCTATTCATTCCATCAGATGATGTACTCTCTAAAAGCAATTATTCTGAAAAAATAAGTTATATTAGATGTCACAGAATCAAAATTCATCTTTATAAAACATCAATTTAAAATGGAAATGAAGAATATACTAATAATAGTTTTGCCAATCGTAACAGCTATTTTAAGTAGTTACTTAACATATTACTTTGCCATTAAATCTAAAAAAAATGAGGCAATAACCAGATTTAAAGAAGAAAAATATTCTAATTTAATAATTGCCCTTCAAGGCTTTATTGGTTCAACTGTTTCTAGTGAAACTAAAAGAAGGTTCTTTGAAGAACAATACAAATCTTGGCTATATAGTTCTGATGAGGTTGTAGAATCAATTAATGAATTAGTGAAATTATTAATTGATGAAAATGGTGACACACCAAATCCAGAAAGAGGAAGAAAGATAATTGGAACCATAATTCTTAAAATGAGAAAAGATTTGTTAGGTAAAACTAAATTAGATTACAAAGATTTTAGATATACTGATGTAATAAGATAGAAAATTAACACCAAAACCGATTAATATAATTTTAATTTAATAAATATGAAAAAGTACAAGCATATGTTTTTGTTAAGCTTAATTTCTTTCATCCTTTTATTATGCTACTCTTATATTAAAAAAAAAGATTATGAATATCAGTTATCCAATCAAAAATGGAAGATTCATGAATATCGAGCTGATATTAGGATGATTAACCAACTAATATTTCAATCAGATAAATCTAAACGCCAAATTGATAGTATATTAATAGATTATGACCAATCCGATGGTGATTTTTTTAAGATAACTAGGGACACTTCTTTTTTATGGAATACTTCATTAATATTTAAAGAAAATCAATTAATAAGTATTGAGAACCAATATTGATTGCTAGTACAAAACACCACCACAACCCATTCAATCCCATCCTAACAACCTTTAGTTACATCAAATGATGAGTTATCCTAAAAAAGAAAGACAGCTCGTTAGAACTGTCTTAATTGGTTGTTTGGTAAATTATTTAAAAATTGTTTTATAACCATTTCTTACTTCTTGGTAACTATTTTCAATATACCACTCAATTTCTGAAATTAAATTCTCTTTATCGTCTCTAGTGTCCCAAAACCATTCTGAGCCATAGGACGTAAATCCATTTTTATAGTTATCAGAAACGATTCTTTGTTCTAAAGTAGTTGGGTTTTTTATATTCCAGCTTTTTAATATCCTAAAGTCCTTAATTTCCTTGTGATAGTATTTTAACCTAGTATCTAAGTCATTTGTTACTCCGATTTTTAAAATTTGAGGTTTATCACAACTAGGACAGATTAATTTACGAATTGCATATTTAGTATTGAAAATATCTGTTCTGTGTTCAGAAATCAAATCCGAAGTACCTAAGTAAAGTACTTTCTTTCTATCCTTTTTAGCATCTAACCCACTTAAGAAATAATCTTCTAAAGGGAGTTTTTTAATTATTTTCGACATAATGATTTAGTTTAGTTAATCTCCAAATACAGATTTTAATATTTCAAATACATCTGACGTACCATTTAATCCATTACTTTTTGAAGCTGGTAATTTGAATATGTATGCATACTTAGAATTTTTTTTACCCCCATTTTTAAAAGGTAAATTTCTTGTCCCTTTATGACTGAAATATTTTTCTACTTCATTCGCATTATCAACACTACCAGCATCTATAAATTTCCAATGTTTAATTACACCTTTATCTCTAATATGTTGAGCTTTTCTTCTATCTGTATTATTAGTTATTCCAGCATACCATTTATCAAGTCTTGGATTTACTGACCCCATAGATTCCTTAATGTGTTTTGTGAATTGTGCTTTTATTGCATTTGGTTTCATAAAATATATTATTAGTTAATTTGAGATACCTATAACCAATAACGATGCCAATTCTAGAATATCTAAAAACAAAAAAGACAACCATTTCTGATTGCCTTAATTTGTTGTTTAGAGATTGTATATTATTTTACTTGTATTGAAGAACCGCCTGGGTAATCAATACTGAATGTATACTTTCCATTCTTCTTTTTACAAGAATTCTTTATTTTTAATATCAAATATGATTGACTAAACCAATTAGCTCCTATTTTTACTTTGTAATTAAATATTGTTTGTTTTCCTCTCTTTGAATATTTATAGTAATCAAACATTAAATAAATATCTCCATTGTTCTCTACTACTTTTTTATAAGAGTTTTCATCAATAGATAATTCCCCAGGGAAATATGAAATATCCTTAATAGTTACTTCATTAGTCATAATTTGAGGATTATATAGTGTCTTTACTATTTCATCATCAACACTAATAATAAAATTGAATTTCTCATTTTGACTAAATGATAATTTTATAAAAAATAATACTAAGATTGTAATTAAGCTAATCTGTTTCATAAGTTAGTTTTTTAAAATATTTTACACTATTTTTTTCTTAAGCTCAATTTGAGGGTTGGGTCAGAATAGTACAGTCTATGCTATCAACCAGATTACTTGTCTAAAATAAGAAAGACAGCTCGTTAGAGCTGCCTTAATTTGTTACTTAGGAGTTATTACTTTACATAACAAAAACCTTTGATATCTTCAGTGTGATATAAATCATTTATTCCTTTTTTTGGTTCGATGCAAATTTCTGTCATATCATCATACGTATAACAATTAACATCTAGATTATTTATAGGACTAACCTTAACTCCATCTATTTCCAATACATTATTTTTTCTTGAATTTAAATTAAGTTCGTAATATTTACCTACAATAATTTTTTTACAAGCCTTAGTATCAACATCTTCTTTGTGTACTATGATTTTATATGTGACATCTTGCTTTGTTGCATATATTATATTCCAACTATTTAGAGAGTCTATTTTATTTATCAAATAAGTGGAGTCGTTTTTCAGCTCATTATTTATTTTTTTAGTATTCCCGCAAGAACAAATTATTATTAGAAAAATGATTGTTAATAATCTCATCTTATTATAGTTTTTGAATTACTGTTTTATTTCCTTTTTTATCCTTTACAGACCACTCCACACTTTTAGTTGTAGCTGGATAACCTCCACTTGGCGTCATTTGTATAACTTTTCCTTTTGCATCAAATAAAGTTTCATAAACATTACCCGATTGTTTAGTTGCTTTCCCATGAGCTCTAGTATACATTGAACCTTTTTTTCCAGCAGCTGGAGACGATACACCTTTCTTTTTAGACAATGCTGCTCCTTGGTAAGCCTCAGTTACTTCATGTAGCATATCTGCTCCTGGTTTACCATTCCCAGTACTTGCTTTGTTCAAAACACCTGGGTTTACTTCTTGTTCAGCTACAACAGTATTTCCGTTTGTTCCTTTAGTAACAGTATTTCCAGAAAAAGCTCCACCTATATAAAGAGCTCCAGCTTTAGTAGTCTTTGTGTTTTCTGCATTTACATTTACAGTTATACTTTTATCATCAATAGCACTGGTTAATTGTTTAGCATTTTTAGAAAGTTTACCAGTACCACTTTGTTTATAAGTTACTTTTCCATTTTTGTCCATAGAAAGTGATAACTCACTCTTTACAGACGATTGTAACTCTTTAAAAGCAGCTTGCTTCTCTTTACCTTTAATAATCACTTCATCTGGTGCACTTGGAGCCATCCCATCATAATCTACGTAGAAAATAGGATTATCAAAGGCATAATTATATGGACTATGTCTTCTCATCTGTTCTGCCAACGGGTCTAAGTTCATCCATCTACCTAACGCTGGGTCATAGTTTCTAGCAGACACATCATACCAATCAAGTCCAAGTTCGTCATTATATTCTTTTCCACCAAATCCATACTTATGGTCACGTCCAGTAATAACGTTGTTATACCCTTTATGTTTCAGTCCAAAGGAGTACTACACTGCTAACGAAAAAAAGCTGTATCATCCAAAGTAGTTTTTTAGGCTACTTGTATTTTAAAGAACGTGGTACGAAGATAATAACTTGTGAATAAGTTCATCAATATATTGATAATATTATTCAACGATAATAGTACTTTGGTTATAGTGTTATTTTTTAAAGCAGAGCAATGGGTATATTAAAAGAAAAAATCAACAGAAATGACATCTGTCAATGTGGGAGTGGATTAAAATATAAAAAGTGTTGTTTGATAAACAGTAAGTCACCGATTATTGATAAGAACAAGTTAACTATCAGTGAAATACTTTCATTCCTTAAAACTGGCTTAGAAAATTTAAATTCTGTAGATAGTGAAGTTAAAAATGTGAATGTAAAAAAAATTGATATACTTAACAATAATATTTTGGAATGTCAATTTTATTCTAAACATGAAAACTCAATAGATATCAAGGCAGAAATTAGTTCAATAATGGGAGCTCTATTTAGCTTTTTTACGGGCGACTTTTTTGATAACATTGACTTTAGTAATTATGCTGTAAGAGCTTTTAATGACGATAACATTGAATTAATGTATATAATTTCATCAAAAGAAGCTGCTAAATCAATTAGTTTAGGAAAGTCAATAGAATGGCTTAATAGCTCTATTATTCAAGAGAACACCCAAGATTATAGGCTAGGAATTGCTAAGAAACAAATTTCTGAAATTGAAAATAGCTTACGAGAAGTTATTGTCGATGTATTGTCAAAAAGACATGGGTTTGATTGGTTTGATATCGCTGTTGGAAGACGTTTAAAAGAAAGCGTTATTGGGACATACAGAAATCAATTTGGAGAAGAAATTAAATATGGTGAAATTTTAATAAAATATACTTTTATATTACAGCTAAAAAAAATAATTTGCACAAACTGGAAGGACTTTTCTGATTTGTTTGATAATAAAATAAAATTTGAAGAAGTTATTTTAGAACTTAATTTAATTCGTAGAGAGGAAGCTCACAATAGGGATATTTCACCTAATGACTTAGAAAGACTAAATGTTATTTATGAGTTTCTGTTAGTAGGAATTACTGAAAAATATGCTAATATTTTACCTTCATACCTTCTTGATAATTGGAGAAATAAAACTAAAGAAATAATATCAAAAGAGCCAAACCTACCATATTCTAAAGATAAAATTAGCTCCGAGAAAAACACCAACTTAAAACTCATAATGAATATAACTAATATTGCTAAATTAGTAAGTTTTTTAGAGGATAAGGAGCATAAGCTTAAAAGTGTTGTTGTTCCTTTAGAAAAGAAAAAGAAACATAACGATTTAATCAATATTATAAATAACTATAGAATTTTACACGAAGAACTAATTGAGAGTATAAAATTAGGAGTTTTATCAAAAATTGAAAATAAACAAAAAGAGCTTGAATTACATGGAAATAAGTTTGTTCGTTTTACAGAAAAAATACTTTTAGAAGGTATATAAAACTGTTTATATCGAAGAGCAATTTTTATATGTCTTATTTAATAAATTGAACCTTGTCATGAAGTAAAATTGCTTTAAATTCATTAATTTTCTCATCCCTTTCTTGAGCATTCACAAATACGACACTAGCCCCTATTAGTCCTTTATTTTTATCAGTAACATTAAAATATGCTTTTCCGTTATTTAAATTAATCATTACTATCTTACTATTTCTTTTAGATGCTTCTCTAAGTGTTTCTATTCCTTTATAACAAGATTCTTTTGAAGAATATCTCTCACTACTAAAAAACATGTCTCCATTTTTTCCAGTTAAACCAAACTGATACCCATCTCCTTCAATTTGCTTAACGATTATTTTACGTCCTTCTTTAATTCCTTCTTCACTTTGAATTTCATCAATTTTCCTTTCAATAGACTTCTTATGGAGTTTACTCATGGATTTAATGATTTCTTGAATTTCCTCAGCATCTAGTTGTTGACTATAAAATTTTTCAACTAAGTATTTATCGTCATTATTCAGTTTAACTCCATATTTAGAATGATTGAATTCTATTACATATATATTACTATAATTAGGCTCGTTTAAATTAACTTTTTTAAAATCTCTATATGAATATCTTATTTCAAGCTTTTCAATGTTATCACTTATTTCTTTTTTAACATCGCTTAAATTTTTTATGTTGTAAGCACTATGAGATGAATCATCAAGTGTTTTTACATAAATTTTAAACTCAGTTTTTTTATAAAATATGTCAAACTTTTGACAAGCAGTATTAAAATAATTAATAAAAGGAATTACCGATTCCTCATAAACCTCTAAAACAGTTTCACTAGTTTTTAAAATTTTAAACTCATCAGAAACCGTATTTAATCTAGTCTCTAATAGTTTTAACTCTTTATCAAAATCATCTTCATCCTCAATATCTTCACCTTTAGCTCCTTTAATCATTATCTCTAATGAATGAACTAAGTTTTTTGAAATGTAATCAATGAACCCTTCTATAATTCCAGCATCAGCTTGTCTTAATGCTCCAAAGTAATTCTCCTTATCTTCGGTTTTAATAACAACTGGTGGGTACCCATACTTCATCAAAATGAAGTTCATAAGTATTCTAGCTGTCCTACCGTTACCATCATCAAATGGATGTATTCTAATGTATTTATAGTGAAATCTTGAAGCTAATAGTATTGGATTCATATTTGGCTCATCCTCCTCATTTCTAAACCAATTAATTAAATCATGCATCTTAGCTGGAGTATCTTCTGGTTCTGCAAACCTAAATATTTCACCCGTTTTAGTTTTTACATGATTTGGAGTAGTTTTATATTCTCCAACTTTTATTTTTTTCTTTGTAGGATTACCATCTGGAGTGATAGCATCTACTTCATAAGATTCTTTTAAAATTAACGTGTGTATTTCTCTAATGAAGTTTTCAGTTAATGGTCTTTCGTCTTTAACTATATCAAGAATTAAATTGATAGCTTCATTATGTCCAGTAATTTCAAAATGGTCACGTAATGGCTTAGCTTGAGCGGTTATGTTAAATAGGATTAATGCTTTTGTTTCACCATATGTCAGAGTATTACCTTCAATATTACTTGAATGATAATTCCAATCCAAACGGAATTTCTGCATTATTCTTTGTTCGTCTTCAGACTTCAAAGGTCTTAACGTATCTAACTCTTTTTTAAGTAAAGTAGCTTGCTCTATATTGTCCATTAACTAAGGTTATATATTTATATTATAATATACATGATAAATATAATATACTTTTAACATATATAATCTCTCTATTTAGAATCTTTTTTGTGATTGCGATACATTATATATGCTTCTGCTATTTTTGTTATTGGTAAAACACCAAGTATTTTTTTAATAAAATTCCCAAACGCTCTTAATTTATCTAATGGTAACTGTGTTAAATACACCACCATAATCAGTAAAAACGTTAATCTTAAAAATAAATCCCAATTCATAATATTATTAATTTTAAACATTATTTTGGCAAGGTATTTCACTGGTGTCTTTTAAAATAGGACACCAAAAATCACCTTACTTTATATTATGTATGGTTATTTGTTAAACACATACATCTATATAATAACTGGAATGCTATACTTTGTCTTTCAATTTTTGATTAAAATTTCAACACCCCAGTGTTTGTAATAGATTACAAGGACGTTTTTTTTACTGAAATTATAAAGGACAACTTATTTTGTAGCTTTTTTGAGGAATAAAATGTGGAGATAGTAATATTTGTCTGCGTAGGATTTGCAGACAAATTACTGCATCGGATGGAATTCTGAAATAGCATCATGCATTTCTGTATGGTCGTTCTTATTCAATAAATACTTCCAAAGGAATATCATTCGGGTCACGGAAATAAAAAGCATAATACTTTGAAGTATATTCTGGGTATTTTCTTGGTTCTCGTGTTATTTTTACATCAAGTTCCTTAACCAACTTAAATATATTATCACCTCACTAAAGCAAAATATTATCTACATCTAACTGGTAGAGGCCAATCTTGTGAGTTGCGGTGGGTATGCGTACCATCTGTTTCTTCTGACCAACCTCTAATTATAACCCCAGTATTACCAACAACTTCAACATTAACATTACCATTTTCATTTAAAGGGACAAGACCATAGTTAGTATTAATTGGTTGGTTAGTTTCACTTGCATAAGCCTTTGGCAGAAAGACCTCAATCTGTGTTAATGTAATCAATGTTAGGTTAATAGCAATAATACCTAAAAAGATATTCTTTAGATTGTTTGTGTTCTTCATAATCTATTTTTTTGATAATATTAAATTTAATGTTCTACAACAAGTAAATAAAAGTAATTGTTTATATATCCTAATATTGTATAATATATATATATATATATATATATATATATATATGTGCCAGAGCCGTTAAGTAGTTGTGGAGATATATAAAGATACAATAATCTTTTATAACTTTTTTGGGTTGTAAAAAGTTTCATTAG
>Ga0209291_1001835_pt1 | contig 18157 bp, 15 predicted proteins | sample GOMGulsemesocosm_FD_184633 | JGI IMG/M metagenome (GOLD analysis project Ga0209291, IMG submission 184633) | Methane-oxidizing microbial communities from mesocosms in the Gulf of Mexico - GOM9B Gulf of Mexico (SPAdes) (version 2) | ecosystem: Environmental > Aquatic > Marine > Cold seeps...
AAGCTGATGCAGCTGATGCACTCGCGGTAGCACTTTGTCATGCACATAGTTATGAGTCCTTAGACAAAATGGCTGGGCAGGCGAGTAAAATAGTTCGTAGCCGCTTAAGGTAAAAGAACAATCCAACTTTACTGTATAAATATATAGTGATATGGTTGCCGCATATTATTATTTTAGCAAGGGCATTACAGTGATCGGTCGTTTACGTGGAACATTATTAGAAAAATTAGCACCAGAAGTATTAATTGAATGTGGTGGTATCGGTTACGAAGTTACAATGCCAATGACTAGTATTTATGCGCTACCAGAACAGAACGAACAAGCGATTATTTACACACACTTTGTTGTTCGTGAAGATGCCCAACTACTGTATGGCTTTGCCAATAAAGTCGAACGCAAACTTTTCCGTTTAGTTATTAAAGTTAATGGCGTTGGTCCTAAACTAGGTTTGGCTATTCTTTCAAGTATGTCTGCTGACCAATTTGTAAGTTGCGTTGCGCATGATGATGTTGCGAGTATTGTAAAGATTCCTGGTGTTGGTAAAAAAACTGCGGAACGATTATTAATAGAAATGCGTGATCGGTTAAAAGACTGGCAAGTCACCAATACAACGGCTATTAATGATTCAATGCCATTAGACCTTAACCCTGAAAATACTTTTGTAAGTAATGCAAAAGGTGATGCCACTAATGCTTTAGTTTCTTTAGGTTACAGCCAACAACAAGCAGACAAAGCGATACGTGCTGTGTTTAACGCTCAGTTAAGCAGTGAAGATCTTATTCGTGACGCATTAAAAGCAATGCTCTAATATAGCGATAGTATTTAGTTGTGTTTAATAAATAAATAGACCAGAGAGAAAAATGATAGAAGCAGATCGCCTTATTGAGCCAGTAGCTCAGCCAGAAGAAGAAACGATTGATCGTGCGATTCGTCCAAAACTTTTAGCTGATTACACAGGCCAAGATCACGTTAAAACTCAAATGGAAATTTTTATTTCTGCTGCGAAAAAACGAAATGAACCGCTTGACCATTTACTTATTTTTGGCCCTCCTGGGCTAGGAAAAACAACGCTAGCTAATATTGTCGCCAATGAAATGGGCGTTAATATCCGAACAACATCTGGCCCTGTTTTAGAAAAAGCAGGCGACTTAGCTGCACTATTAACAAACCTAGAAGAAAATGATGTTCTTTTTATCGATGAAATTCATCGTCTAAGTCCTGTAGTTGAAGAAATACTTTATCCTGCAATGGAAGATTATCAACTCGATATTATGATAGGTGAAGGTCCGGCTGCTCGGTCCATTAAATTAGATTTACCTGCTTTTACCTTAATTGGAGCAACGACACGTGCTGGTGCATTAACGTCGCCCTTAAGGGATCGATTTGGCATTGTACAACGCCTTGAATTCTACAATACTGCTGACTTAACTGAAATAGTGAAGCGTTCAGCGCACTTTCTTAATTTAACTATCGATGAAGATGGAGCGCTTGAGGTTGCAAAACGATCTCGTGGCACACCAAGAATAGCTAATCGTTTATTACGCCGGGTACGTGATTATGCCGATGTTAAGACACAAGGCATTGTTAGCCAGTCTACCGCAACTAAAGCGCTTAATATGTTAGAGGTAGATGACCAAGGCTTTGATTTAATGGATAGAAAATTACTAGAAGCTATTATTGATAAATTTATGGGCGGCCCTGTAGGTCTAGATAACGTTGCGGCGGCAATTGGTGAAGAACGTGAAACTATTGAAGATGTCATTGAACCTTATTTAATTCAGCAAGGCTTTTTACAACGAACTCCCCGTGGCCGTATTGCTACAGAACGAGCATATCAACACTTTGGCTTAGAAAAAAGCTAACCACTAAAAAGTCATTTCATAAATTTTAGACAAAAAAAAGCCCACATAATATATGTGGGCCAACTTATAAATTAAGTTGATAGAAGGAAATAAGGTTTCCAATAAACATGTCAGAGAGAAATGATTAAAATCAGTTCATGTACTTTAACTAGCCAATAAAAAGATTAAGTCAGTGAAGAATAATCCGAGAAGTTTGTTGGCTAATCCAAAGAACAAGTGAATTTTAGGGGATCCTTTATATATTGACAAACTAAAAAAATTACTGGTTTCGCATTAGAAAAACTAATGCAATCATGGTGTCGATAGAGAAAGCTTTCTTGTAACTTCGACCTTAGCTGATTGATAAAGGCAGTTTGTGTCAAAACTGTTACATTAGTTTGTTAATCAACGCTTGTTGTATCACGTGTTTATCATTAATATATAGCCTAAATATAAGAGCTTCGGCAATTTTGTTTTTTTAGTAAACCATAAATTAATAATAATAATGCCAAGCGTTAATTTGAATTTTTTAAGCGTTTATTTGAAGTTAATGTCGAATATAAAATATAACTATCCCGTTAGAATATATTATGAAGATACAGATGCGGGTGGTATTGTTTACCACACAAATTATCTTAAGTTTTGCGAACGAGCTCGAACCGAGTGGTTAAGAGATTTAGGTGCGAATCAATCATTTTTTTTAGAACAAAACATAGGTTTAGTGGTCAGAAGAATTGAAATGGACAATATTGCTTCTGCTAAGTTAGATGATTTGCTCACTGTAACTTCATGGATCAGCGAATTTAAACGCGCTAGTTTTGTATTTACTCAACAGATATTTGACCAACAAAACAAGCTAATTTGCTCTGTTGTTGTAAAAGTTGCCTGTGTGAACTTAAAACTTACCAAGCCTTGTGCCATCCCCGAAATAATATTAGGAGCGTTAAAAAGTGTCAGCTGAAATTTCAATTTTAGATTTATTTATTCATGCCAGTTTATTAGTACAAGTAGTGATGTTTATTTTATTGTGTTTCTCTGTAGCGTGTTGGGCGATGATTTTTCAACGTCGAAAAGCACTGAATACAGCACAAGTGCAAATGAAAAATTTTGAAGATAAATTCTGGAGTGGTGCTGATTTGAGTAAACTTTATAATGAAGTTTCTTCTAAAGGCGCAGCTACAGGTATTGAAAGCCTATTTGTTTCAGGTTTTAAAGAATTTGCCCGCTTAAGAAAAAGTAACATTAATTCACCGCAAGCTATTGTTGACGGTACTCACCGAGCAATGCGTGTTGCCCTGTCTCGCGAAGTTGATCAACTAGAAACTCATTTACCTTTTATGGCAACTGTCGGCTCGATTAGCCCTTACATTGGTTTATTTGGTACCGTTTGGGGAATAATGAATTCATTCATAGCTTTAGGGGCGGTTGAGCAAGCTACACTTGCGATGGTTGCACCAGGTATCGCTGAAGCATTAATTGCAACAGCTATGGGGTTATTCGCGGCTATCCCGGCTGTGATGGCCTTTAACCGATTTAGCCACCATGTAGAAAAGCTTGAAAATGGTTATGGTAATTTTATGGAAGAATTTTCCAGTATATTACAACGTCAAAGTGCCACTGAACAATAAGCCTACGCGGAGCAATACTTATGTATAAAAGAGTAAGACGCCGTAAAGTTGCTGAGATTAATGTAGTTCCTTATATTGATGTCATGTTGGTCTTGTTGATTATTTTCATGGTTACGGCACCATTGGTAACGCAAGGCGTAAAAGTAGATTTACCAAAGGCTGATGCCGAGTCTCTGGATAAAGACTCGAAACCACCTTTAGTTGCTTCTGTTGATGCACAAGGCAATTATTATTTAGCTGTTGGTACGAGTAAGAATGAACCAATGTCAGGTGAACAAATTGCAACACTTGTAGCAGAACATATAAAACTAGAACCAGAAACCCCTGTCGTGGTTAATGCTGATGGCGCAGTTTCGTACGATGCTGTTATTCAATTAATGGTGTTATTACAGCAAAAAGCGGGTGTACCTTCTGTCGGGTTAATGACAGATCCAGGGGAGAAGTAATTCGTGAGCCGTAAATTTGCTATTGCATTGTTTATTAGCTTTGTCTTACATGTTGCGCTTGTGGCTGTATTATTAATGGGAAACTTTGATAGTAAACCCAAAGCGCTTCCCAAAGCTGCTCCAATGCAAGCTATCCAAGCAACAATAGTTGATAAAAGTAAAATTGAAGCACAGTTAAACAAAATAAAGAAGAAAAAACGTGACGAGGCAAAACGAGTAAAAGAACTTCAGCAACAAGCTGCAGCAGCAAAAAGAAAAAGAGCAAAAGAAGAAAAGCGTATTAAAGATGTTGAGCGTCAGCGAAAGAAAAAGCTTCGCGAGAAAAAAGCCGCTGAATCGGCAGCAAAAAAAGCGCGAGCAAAAGCAAATGCTGCAGAAAAACTTCGAAAGCAGAAAATAAAAGAAAAAGAGAAAAAAATAGCAGAAAAAGCCGCAGCAGATGCTAAAGCCAAGCGTTTGAAAGAAGAGAAAGCAGCCAAAAAAGCTGACGACTTACGTAAGAAAAAAGCGGCTGAACGAAAGCGGAAAAAACAAGAAGCTAAAGAACGTGCAATACAAGAACAAATGTTAGAACAACAAATGGCAGCAGAGATGGCCGTTAGACAGCAAGCTAGACGTCAGCAAACGATGACCGAAGTGGGCCGTTTTACCGCGTTAATTCGCCAAACTATTCAAGGAAACTTGATAACAGATCGCAGTACAATGGAAGGTAAGTCTTGTAAACTAAGCATAAGTCTTGCACCATCTGGTTTTGTGACTAATGTTGTGATTGGCAAAGGTGATAAAGTAGTTTGTGACGCATCTAAAACAGCAATTTATAAAGCTGGAACATTGCCAGTGTCGAAAGATCCTGAAGTATTTAAAGAAATGCGCACAATTAGTTTAACCGTTGTTCCTGAATTTTAACCGACTAATATAATGAATAATAATCCATGACTGAGAAAATAGTAAAACATATGATGAAATTTAAAATAGCATTCATTTTCTTTATTGCATTTTTGTCAACTAATGCATCTGCGACTCTTGAAATCGTGATCACTGAGGGGGTTGATAGCGCACGCCCTATTGCCGTTTTACCTTTTAAATGGGAGGGGGCAGAGCTGCTTCCTGAAGTTGTTTCGAATATTATCAGTGAAGATTTACTACGTAGTGGTAAATTTAGCCCGATAAGCGACCGTCGTTTTCCGCAAACTCCTTTCTCAGACAAAGAAATTGACTATTCTGCTTGGGCAAGCGAAGGAGTTGAAGCGGTTGTTGTGGGGCAAATTAGTGAAATTGGTACTGGCCGTTACAAGATCAGCTACCAATTAGTTGATGTTATTCGTGGGCAGATCACAGGTGGTCAATCACAAATGCTGAGTAACGGAAAACTGGTAAAAACTTCAGATCATATTTATGCAGAAGGTGCCTTTGAAATAAGTGCAGATCAATTTCGTCGATATAGTCATCATATTAGTAACGTTATTTATGAAAAGTTAACGGGTAGTAAAGGTGCGTTTCTTACTAAAATTGCTTATGTTGTAGTTCGAGAGCAAGGTGAATTTCCTTACCAACTTGTTATTGCTGATTATGATGGTGTAAATGAACATATTTTATTAAGTTCTAAAGAGCCATTAATGTCACCTTCGTGGAACCCAAAAGGCAATCAGTTAGCATATTCAACTTTTGATAATAACCAGCAAAAAATATATGTTATTGATATTTATACGGGGAAGCGTACTATGCTAAGCGCGTATAATGGAATAAACAGTGCACCACGATGGTCACCTAATGGTGACAAAATGGCAATGATGTTATCAAAAGATGGTAATTCAGAGCTTTATGTAATGGATATAGCAACAAAAAAATTACGTAGAGTTACCCGTCATCGTGCTATAGATGCTGAGCCAAGCTGGAGCCCAGATGGTAAATCATTGGTATTTAGTTCAGAACGGGGTGGTAAACCTCAACTATATCGCGTAGATTTAGTCGATGGTCGCGTAAAACGACTAACTTTTGATGGTGAAATGAACCTTGGCGGCTCATTAACACCTGATGGACGTCAGTTAATTATGGTTAACAGAACGCAAGGGAAGTACCATTTAGCTAAACAAGAATTAGAGTCGGGGATTTTTCAAGTGTTGACTAAAACACGCTTGGATGAGTCTCCAAGTATAGCGCCAAATGGCGGTATGATAATCTACAGTACGTTGCATAATAATAAGCAAGTGCTTAGTTTGGTGTCTGTAGATGGAAGATTTAAAGCGCGTTTACCCGCGGTTAATGGTGAAGTTAAAGCACCTGCTTGGTCACCATTTCTATAATAAAAAATTAATTTATAAAACATAACCTAGAATATTAAGGACATATATAATGCGTTTGAATAAAACTGTAAAAGCTCTTGCGATTGCTTTGCCAATTTTGGCTTTATCTGCTTGTAGTTCTAATTCAGAAACTGGTGAAGAAAGTTCTGTAGCAACTAATGCTCAAGAATCATCAATGATTGAAAACAACGATACAAGTGATGTACAAGTGAGCGCTGCTCAACGTGCTGCTGAAATTGAAGAGCAACAACGTCAAGAATTAGAAAAACTTCGTGCAGAGCACATCGTTTATTTTGATTTTGATACATCTACGGTAAGTAGTGAGTTTTCTGCGATTTTAGACGCACATGCTAAATTTTTAAACGAACGTTCAAATACTCGAGTTTTAGTAGAAGGCCATGCCGACGAACGTGGTACTCCAGAATACAACATTGCTTTAGGTGAGCGTCGTGCTAAAGCTGTTGTAACTTATCTAGAAAATATGGGTGTTTCTTCTTCTCAAATTAGCGTTGTAAGCTATGGTGAAGAAAAACCTATGGTTAAAGATCGTAGCGAAAGTGCTTTTGCTAAAAACCGTCGTGCGGTATTAGTTTACTAATCAGGGATAGAAATGAAACTGAATAAAGTTTTATTCGGGATGTCCTTTGTTGCTACTACCTATATGGTAGTAGCTGCAGAATCTGCTCCCGTCATTGACATAAGCAAAGTTGATTCAACTAAAAGTAGCCCTTCGCAATATATATCAGCCTCATCGCAAACTACTGCCGAACAATTAGCTAGCCTTGAACGCAAGCTTGATGCTCGAAATCGGGCTCAGGTCAATGTACAGCGACAACTTGATGAGCTTCAAAATGAAGTCAATGAGTTACGTGGTGTTACAGAATTACATACTCATCAGCTTAGCCAAGTATTAAACCGACAGCGAGAGTTATATCAAGAGCTGGACCGTAGAGTCTCTGAAGCGCTTAAACCTGTTAATAATGTTCCTGCAGCGATTAGTGCGCCAACATCCCCAACAGGCGTCCCTGTAAATTATTCGACCAACTTAACTGAAAACCAAACATATGACCGTGCGGTAAATTTAGTGTTGAAAGATAAGCAGTACGATAAAGCTATTCCACAATTTAGAGCCTTTAATGAAAACTTCCCTAATTCAACTTATGCACCAAACTCGCATTATTGGTTAGGCTTGTTATTATTTAACAAAGCTGAGTACACTCAGGCAAAAAGTGAATTCACACTAGTCGTTGAAAAATATGCTGACTCAAACAAGCGTAGCGACGCAATGTTGAAATTAGCGATGGCCGAACAAAAGCTTAATAATAATGCTGCGGCGAAAAATTGGTTTCAAAAAGTATTGGCACAATACCCTGAATCAAGTGCAGCTCAACTGGCTCAATCAAGATTAGATAACTTATAATCACAGTAAGCGACGATTAGTTAAACTAACTGCTTTCTTTTTATGCAAACAATCAATAAATAAGAAAAAAGTTAAATATATTAGTTGCACTAAAAAATATTATGAGTATTATATGCGGCGCGTTGAGGCACTAGTTCAACGCAATGCAATTTAAGCATTATGTCGGCCGTTAGCTCAGTTGGTAGAGCAGTTGGCTTTTAACCAATTTGTCGAAGGTTCAAATCCTTCACGGCCGACCAATTCTTTGCTTAGAAATATCGATGCAAAGAATAAGAAGTACTTGTGTGATTCGAAGATAACTTCGAAAAAAGAAATATTGTCGGCCGTTAGCTCAGTTGGTAGAGCAGTTGGCTTTTAACCAATTTGTCGAAGGTTCAAATCCTTCACGGCCGACCACTTTCTTACACACAAAAGAATGTAATTACTGATTACATTCGTTGATTGGAATGTCAACACTGAAAAGTTTATGTCGGCCGTTAGCTCAGTTGGTAGAGCAGTTGGCTTTTAACCAATTTGTCGAAGGTTCAAATCCTTCACGGCCGACCACTTCTTTTACTATCCACTTTATATAATTTATTGTTTACAGATTTATTCAAAATCTTAAAATGATGAATCAAGAAAAATTTGTCGGCCGTTAGCTCAGTTGGTAGAGCAGTTGGCTTTTAACCAATTTGTCGAAGGTTCAAATCCTTCACGGCCGACCACTTCTTTTATTTTCAATATCATTCAAATTTCATTCTGATATAAAGCTTATAATAATCAAGCATCATGGTTATTAATAAAAAAGTCTTATACACATCGTTTCATCTATACCGTATAATTGCCGCGTTTTCAAAAGAGATCAGTAGAGATAAAAAATGTCGCAAAGTAATTTAGCCGTAGAATATGATTTTCAATTTCCTGTAAAACCCGTTCCACTTTCAAATAATGAGCGTATAGCCTACAAAGATCGTATTAAACGATTGTTGAAAGAAAAGAATGCGGTACTTATCGCACATTATTATACAGACCCAGAGATTCAAGCATTAGCTGAAGAAACCGGTGGCTGTGTTGCTGACTCTTTAGAAATGGCTCGTTTTGGTAATAATCATCCAGCGACTACCCTTATTGTTGCAGGTGTACGTTTTATGGGGGAAACAGCGAAAGTACTTACCCCTGAAAAAACCGTTGTTATGCCTTCGCTTGAAGCTACGTGTTCTTTAGACTTGGGCTGTCCTATTGAAGCATTTAATGAATTTTGTGATCAACACCCCGAGAGAACTGTTGTTGTTTATGCTAATACATCTACAGCTGTTAAAGCACGCGCAGACTGGATTGTTACTTCTTCTTGCGCATTAGAAATTGTTGACCATCTTGACGCAAATGGCGAGAAAATCCTTTGGGGACCTGATAAACACTTAGGCTCATATATTCAAAAGCAAACGGGTGCTGACATGCTAATGTGGCAGGGCGCTTGTATCGTTCATGATGAGTTTAAAACACAAGCATTAAAGGATATGAAAGCCTTGCAACCAGAGGCGGCTATTTTGGTACACCCTGAGTCTCCTGCTGATATTATTGAGCTAGCTGATGCCGTTGGTTCAACTAGCCAATTAATTAAAGCAGCGCAAGATATGCCTAACCAAAAGTTTATTGTTGCTACAGATCGCGGTATCTTTTATAAAATGCAGCAGCTTTGTCCTGACAAAGAGTTCTTTGAAGCGCCAACGGCAGGTGAAGGCGCAACCTGTAAAAGTTGTGCTCATTGTCCGTGGATGGCAATGAACGGCTTAAAAGAAATCGAAGATGCCTTACTCGACCCTTCAGGAAAGGAAGTCTTTGTCGATATGACCTTGCGTGATGGCGCATTAAAATCGTTAGATCGCATGTTAACGTTTAATGCAGCATTAGCAGCTCAGTAATATTGCCTTGTTTTGCTGATAAAATAAGCGGTTAGTGTGGCTTTGCAAAAATTAAGTTGTGTTAAGGTGAGAATTTGCCTAACATAGCGCGGCTTTAAGAATATCTAGATAAATAATGTTTATATTTTGCTATTTATTTTTCTTTTTATTAAGAGCCGTAATTTCAAAATTGGTGAGCTGGCCGAGTGGCTGAAGGCGCACGCCTGGAAAGCGTGTAAAGGTTTATCCCTTTCGAGAGTTCGAATCTCTCGCTCACCGCCATATATAGAAAAGCCCGTTAATCGAAAGGTTGACGGGCTTTTTACTTTTTGGAATATATAATAGTTAGTCAGAAGGGATCTGAGTGCTATACCTCCTAGTGGAGGTCAAATATCTATCTCATTACCATATAGAGAAGCCAGTTCCGAAAATGACAGCTTTAGGCTTAAAAGCGACAATTATTCTCTTTTATATACTTTCATTAATCTTTTCATAAACATTTGAAATAGACCCATAACTTGTAAAATTGATGAATTTAACCAATTTCAACTTCACCTTGATATAATACGGCTGCATTAAGTAGCGAGAGCATCATATAACAATCATTTAGTTCTTACTTCGAGATGTTAGATGACATCCAGCCAAATTATGAGTTTAGAATCACGCCTATTAAAACATAATAACGACTTACTTATTAAGTTAGTTACCTAAATACCCAAAATTTTACATGGCGCCTATAAGTATATTCTAGGCTCAATGAGCTTCGAATCTCGTCAAATGGAGAAATAATAACCTATATCGATAGTTTTGGCTGACTTTAAGCTAGTTAGTTTTTGGCATCAATGATCAGTTTCTGGCGCTATTTCAAAGTATTATAGATGCCGAAGCTTATTATCTGTCATAAAGTCTGGGGTATCGATGTAGAACCATCAACCACACATAAAATACAAACTTGAAGCTTCAAATACTGTTTCATGGCAATCGATTTCTGATCACTACGTGGGCACTTCGAATTAAAACTAATATTGATGTCACTAATTGAGCTATGGCTTTACTGCTGATGGTGAATTATTTTATTCAATGATTGTAAGTAATCTTTAACAATAATTTAAATATCTTCATTTTATACTACTGTAAAATAAAATATTAAAACTCTGTTTTTTAATCTAATGTTAATCTAATGTTAAGAGGTGTGATAAAATAAAAGGGAATTTGTTTGATGATTGCAAGAAAGTTACTTGTTTGTGCAGCGCTATCTTTTTTCTGCTGCGCTTCTTATTCTGAAGGTGTACCTATTGATTTACTGGATCCAATAGGTCCAGGTTTAGGGGGCTCTGGTGATACTTATGTAGCACCTAAAACGTATACATATAATTACAATGAATTGAATAACGTAGAAACCAATATACCGACGTTAACAACTGATTTGTTAGGCGACAAAATTGATCCTGCTACGGGGAGTTTAAGTTTTTCGCATACCGATGTTTCTATACCTGGTAACTTTGATATCAATGTCGCTATTAGCCGTTCATTATCAGATCCATTAAATTGGTATAAAGCAACAAGAGATATAGGTAACTGGAGCATTGAAATTCCCCATGTTCGCTCTAATTACGTAACTAGCTTAGACGGCTCATATACGGGAGCACAATACGGAGCAAAGCCCGCTTGGGCAACCAATAAAGCTTGTTCTTCTAGCTTAAACAATAACCCTAATTTTTTAAAGTCATTTTTCCCTAAGGTAGGGGGGAATACCCCTATCAGCTATAGCTTAACAAAAAGTGATTACTGGAGTGGCGATACTGTGTCTATTCCGGGGGTAGGCAGTGGTAAACTTCTGCAATATGGTTCGACTAAAAAGACCACTAATAACTGGCGTGTTAAGTGCGTTACAGTAAGTGGTGTTAACAGTTTTGAAGTCACTATTCCAAATGGCACTAAGTATATTTTTAGTCACTTAAAAAAGGTTAATTCATTAAAGAAAATCTACATGGGAGCACAGCCATCACTACTTAGTGGTCAAGGTGCAGCCCCAAACCCTCCTATTGATTCAGAATTAGGACGAGGTCCCGAGAGAGATAATCGTACGGGAATGCAAAATGTTCAAGTTTTTATGCAGGTTACAACAATTACTGATAGGTTTGGTAATTGGGTAAAATACGACTATGATACTGCTGGTAACCTTGACAAAATTAGAGCGTCAGATGGTCGCTTGATAGACGTTAGCTTTTCTGGCGGACGTTTAACAACAGTGAATGCTAATGGCCGAGTTTGGCGCTACTACTATGACTCACCAACAAGTTCTAGCTCATTTTATAAGTTAGCTGAAGTTAAAAGACCTGATAATCAAAGTTGGAAATTTGACTACTTAGGCACTTATTGGGCAAACAGTCTAATTGGTGAAATGACGCCAATTAATGCTTCTACCCCAACTTCATGCTTTGCATTGGGAGGAGGCCCCTTTGTTGAGCTTACTCATCCTAATGGTGCTGTCGGAAAATTCACCATTGCAGAGCGTTGCATGGGGCAAGCACGAGTACCAAAAATTGAAGTATTTAACAAATATGGGCAAGGTCGGGCTTACCAAAACTATGAACTGCCTATTGTAAGTAAGCAGTATGCCATTTCTGGCAAGACGATTAGCTTTAATGATGGTACAGACTACACATGGGAATACGAATATGGCCGTTTAGAGGGCTATTTTTATGATGACCCATTACCTAATGCTAATCATTTAATGTTGTTTAAATTTTCTTCTTCAGCCGATATCAGTTTTATAGACCATAACATTGCTGACTTAAACTCTACATTAGAAATTGGGCCAGATGGCTCTTACTATTTATCACTTTTCGACCGTCGTTATGGTTACTCAAATGGCAATAAGCTTTATACTGCTATATATAATAAAGATTTAGCTCTCGTCTCTTATTCTTCCCATAAATACGCAACCAGTCCAACAATCTATGGCGATAGTAGAAATTGGACTATAAGTACATACCCTGCTTTTATAATAGCGGTACCACCTGAATTTAGTGGCCAAGCATCATTTGACCAAGGTATTTCAAGTACACGCGTTCAACGCTCTATTGAAAGTAAGTTTTCACTGTTAAATGGTACCTTACCAACTCACTACAGTGAGAAATTTTCTGTTTTTAATACTTATGAAAAGCCTACAGTTATAAATCAAGCAGGGCCCTCTGGTACTAAAACTATTACGCTTGGGTACACCAGTAATGAAAGCCAATGGATTCTAGACCAGCCAACAACGGTCGACTTACGCTTAAATTCAGGTAGCATAAAACGTTTATCAGAAAAGACATATCATAGTAAAAGTGCGAGTAGTTTAGCCTATCGTTTTAACTTAAAAGAAGACAAGTGGTTTGGTGCCACGCGTAAAAGTTACCCAACTTATCACACGGCAACAGGTATGATTGGTCAAATAAAAGATGTTGACCAGCATAAAAATACAAATGGCGATAAACGTAGGGTAACATTCTCAAATTATAAACGTGGCAAAGCTCAAACTATTACGGTGCCTAAACGGTATACATCAGGCACCATGGCGATGTCTAAATCTGTAGATAATAACGGCTGGGTTTTATCGACTACCGATTTCAACGGAGCAACAACCGGATATAAATATGATTCACTTGGTTTGGTCAAGGCGGTAAATTTTCAAGCTGATCCTGTTTATGGTAATTGGGAAGATTTGTATTTCAATTATTCATACCCGAGTTCGGGGGGCCTTGTTAGAACTCAATACCAATGTATTGTTAATTCAAGTATGACAGGTTGTAGTTCTAGTTCTTCATTAACAACAACTGAAACTTATGATGAATTACTTCGTTTGAAAAAAACTAAAGCAAGTGGCAGCGGTATTAATCGATACCAGTTGTTTGAATATGACTCAAACAATAAAAAAACGTTTCAATCATTTAGTAGCTCAAATGCAAATGAAAGCAGGGGTGTTCGTAGTGTATATGATGCACTACAGCGTCTTGAAAAAACCATAACTAGCGGGTTGGGTACCACATCAATAACCTACCTTGCTGGTAACAAAGTGCAAACTACTGATGCGCGAAATAATAAAACCACGGCAACATACCGAGCGTTTTCTTCACCCAGTTACCAACTTGCTACCGAAATAAAATCTCCAGAAAACGTAACAACCAAAACAGCGTATGACATGTTCGGAAATGTTGAATCGATAACACAATCTGGTAATGGTTTAACGCAAACAGAAAACAGATACTACGACAATTACAATAATCTATGCCTAATTAAACGTAAAGATATTGGAAACACCCGCACAAGCTTTAATTTGCTCGGTGAGTTAAATTGGTCTGCTCGAGGAGCTGTTTCAAGTTGTAGTAGCTCAAAACCCAGCTACACGGTTGATTTTTCTTACGATAATTTAGGCAGTAATCATCGGGTATTATTTTCAGATAGCTCACCTGAACAAACATATGCTCTAGATAATAATGGTAATTTATTAACATTAACGGCGGGAAGTGTTACTTCTGAATACACATATAACAACTTAAATATGCTTGAATTAGAAAGCATTAAAACACCGACCAGAGCTAAATTAAGTGTTAATTATGTTTATAATCAGCAAAAACAGATAAGCAGTATTATTTACCCTAATAACCATAGGGTTTATACCTACCCTAATGCTTTTGGGCAATCTACCAAAGTTCATCGTAGCGGCAGAACCTACTTAAGTAATGGTAGCTATCACGCAAATGGCATGGTTAAATCATACATTAGTGGTAATGGTGTTGCGCATCTAACGTCGCTTAATTCAGCAAACGACCTGCCAAATGAAATGAAGTATTACAAGGGCTCATCGGTTGTAGCAAAGTTTAATTATCTTTATGATGCAAATGGCAACATTACAAGAATATTAGACGGTGTTGATACTGGTTACAGTATTAACACGATGCAATATGATGGTTTAGACCGCCTTACTCGCATATACGCTAATTCTAAAAGAGGAAATACTACGCTTAGCTACGATACTTTAGGTAATATTGAGTATTATGCGAATAAGAACAGAGCATTAAATTACCACTATGATAGAACTAATAACTTACTCGACAGTGTGACTAGTTCAGGCGCCAAAGATAAAGATTACAGTTACTTTAATTATGACGATCGAGGCAATATAACTCATAATAGTCACTTTGCTATGAGCTACAATTTAGCGGATCAAATGGTGGCAGCTAATGGCAACAGCTATTTATATGACGGTCATAACAAGCGAGTGTACGAGAACGAAAAAGGGGCTGAAAGTTATAGTTTCTACTCCAAAAGTGGGTCGCTTCTCTATAGAGAGGAACAGGGTGTTGGCACAAACTATATTTACTTAGCTAATAAACTTATTGCTGAGGATAAAGGTGGTACTGTTACCTACTTGCATACTGACAATTTAGGTAGCCCAGTTGCACAAACGAACGCTGCGGGCAGTGTTAAAAAAAGAATGCATTACTTTGCTTTTGGAGAATCTATAGAAACACAAAGTGATGATGTAGGCTACACAGGTCATAAATTTGATGCGGATACTGGTTTAAGTTATATGCAGGCACGATACTATGATCCAGTTATCGGGAGGTTTTACTCGAATGATCCTGTTGGGTATTCTTCTGAAAATCCTGTAATGTCCTTTAATCGCTACATGTATGTAAATAATAATCCGTACAAATATACCGACCCTAATGGTGAGTTCTTAAATTTTGTTTTTGGAGCTGCGGCGGGCATTGCTGCTGAAGTGATTACTAAAAAACTTACAGGGCAAGAAGTTTCTCTTAAAGGCGTTTTAGTTGCTGGGGCATTAGGAGCATTAACAAGTGGTGCTAGTGCAGGCTCAATAGCAGCTATTTCTGCTGGAGCAGGACTAAAAGAAACGGCTAAAGCAGCAATAAAGGGTGCATTAGGTCCAAAGCCAGCAGGAACCGTATCGCAAAAGATAATTAAAACAAAACTTGTGGCTCAGGCCGGGTTGGCGACCGGTACTGTAGCTGGATTTGTTGTAGACGCTTCTTCAAACCGTACTGAAGAAAAAAGTAGTCAAAGTGAAGAAAACACAGTAAACAATGAACAAGAAAATACATCCACCGAGGATGAGCTACAATGATGTGTAAGCACTTGTTGTTCTCTTTGAATTCGCAGATGAAATACTATTTTTTATGGCACTTGAACTTATAGAGACTGGAGAATTATGTTTAAACGTTTTTTAGTTTATATAGTAATTAAATTTTATGGTCTATGTATGTTAAGTGAGATAAAAGTAAATAGCTAATGGGAGGTAAAGTAATGACTATATTATTTATGTATATTGTTTGTATTGTTACAGCGCTTTTAGCAATATTCAACGATCTGATCGATAACTTGCTAATTGTCTTATTATCAATAAGTATTGGTTCATGTTTGGGCTTCGTTATACGCCACTTCAACATACAGCCTAACAACATGTTAAATTATATAACTAATGCATTTTATATAGTTCCCGCTGTTGTTTGTCCTGCTACTGATATAGATGATAGCTTTTTGTTTTTCATGTTTGGAGTCTGCGGAATTTGGGCGCTAATGTTTATAAACATGCATCTAGTAAATAAATTTTTAGAAACTGTGTTACGTTTAAAAAATTATCAAAGTTGAAAAGGTACACTTCGAAAATAAAAGGGGTCGGTGATACTCAAGAACTATTTTCATTCGTCTTCTCTATACTTTGAACCCTAAGCCCCGGAAGGGGCTTTATTTTTGGCTACTTTTGAAGCCAAAGGGGATATGATGTTTGCCTCTCGCATTGCTAATTGAAGGTTTGCACTAACGGGGCTTTTTCTTGTTTTCAATATTTGAGTGAATTAACCTAGATAGTCAGGCTAATTAAACAAAAGAATAAGTAATGTATATTGCTCCCAATTTTACGGACCAAGTTTGGAACAATCTTGATTTAGATGAAAATGAAGAAGACTGGCTAACTGCAATAAATGCCTTTGAAGATCGAATTAATTCCAGATATATAGAACCTGTTGATCAATTAATTGAATTTGAAAAAGATCTTTCTCATAAAAACAAAAGGTATGGCTTTACATGTCTCGCTATCGATATGCTCCTAATCGAGACTTTTCAAGCGTTTAAAGAAGGTTTACCAGACAGTAAAGGTAGATCTAAATCATTATTCACAAAGTTCCTAATGGAAAGTCAGTGTTTCAGTCATTACTTCAAAAATGAAAAAGAATGCAAAGAACTATACGAACAATTTAGGTGCGGAATTTTACATCAAGCGGAGGTTCAGGGACCTGTTTTAGTTTGGTCCGTTGGAGATTTGATTGAACGAGATGCTAATCCGCCTACTCTCAATAGAGTATTCTTTCACCGGGAATTAAAAATGGAGTTTGAAAACTACATCGGCTTACTTCGTAACCCAAATTTAGCAGACTTGAGAAAAACATTTAGAACCAAAATGGAATCCATTGTCGAGCGAGTTGAAAGTTAGAAGTCGTTTTAAATCCAAAGCCTCGCACTAGTGGTGCTTTTGTTGTTGGGCATCAAGGAGCTTTATTTTTGGCTTCTTTGGGAGCAAAAGTAGTGAAGCAAACGAAGTCAGCATCTGCTGGTTTTCGGCTATACAAAAATAATAAATTTAAAGCATAAGGAAGTAGTAAACATGGCAGTAATCAGTAACTTTGTTATTCACGAATTAAAAAAGCATGAAGAATCGGACATTGCAGAAGATGTTTTAGATTTAAATGAGCTTTTGGTTTTGTCTTTAGCTGAAGATATTTTGAATATATATCGTAGTAAAGCGAGTGTTTTTTGGGGAAAACATTGGCCTAATGATAAGAATCTAAAAGATACTTTAGATGATATTCATGAGTTTGCGCGAAATAACAAACATGAAATTTTAACTAAAAAAAAACAGGCTTTTATGGTATTCCAATGACGAAGAAGCAAATTGAATTAATGGCATTAAAAGAGAAACTAAAATCAGATCCTTTCGTGCCCAACGAAATAAGGAACAAACTTGTTTCGATTCTGGATAATCGAGTTTCATCTATGCTTGAAGCTTACCATACAGTTATAGGTGAATATCAGGAAGAAATTGCGAGTGGTAAACACTGGGATAAATTCGATGATAACCACGGATGGATACATAATAAGGTTGTCGATGAAATGAGTAAAAATGGTGCAGGTATCACTGATCTTGAAAGTGCAGCCCATGAGGTAAGATTAGAGGTTCAAAAATACTATAATCGATTCAATCCATTAAAAAAACTAATAAGTCATTAAAGCAGGACAAAAAAACAGTTGGTTTTTGCTCCTTCGTCGCTTATTTTAACCAACTATTTTTAGCCTCTTAATGAGGCGTTAGCTGTAATCGGCTGAATTCACGGACCAAGTGCACCACTTTTACGCTGCTAAAAACACTTCATTTGCCGTCTGGTAATTCAATATTTTCCGGGGTCTATTGTTTATTTTATCGATAACCCTTTTAACTTGTCTATGTGTAACTTCCGTAAAATTACTTTTTTTAGGGAAATAGCGTCTAATAATGCCGTTAGCATTTTCATTAGAGCCTCTTTGCCAAGAACTATACGGGTCAGCAAAGTAAATATTGGTCTTTATTGCTTTGG
>Ga0209291_1001841_pt1 | contig 18134 bp, 15 predicted proteins | sample GOMGulsemesocosm_FD_184633 | JGI IMG/M metagenome (GOLD analysis project Ga0209291, IMG submission 184633) | Methane-oxidizing microbial communities from mesocosms in the Gulf of Mexico - GOM9B Gulf of Mexico (SPAdes) (version 2) | ecosystem: Environmental > Aquatic > Marine > Cold seeps...
GCTATGTTTTATAACTTGAAACATAGGTAGCCCAGCACATCCTTTGGGTTCGCCATCGTCACTGTAGCCCCATAGAGAAGATTGCTCAGGGGAGCTAGCGATGAAGCAGTGGCAATTATGATTGGCTTTTGGGTGCTGCTTTTTGATACGAGCGACAAATTCGTGGGCTTGTTCTGTATTTTCAACCACGCATAGTTGGCCAATGAATAAACTTTTTTTAATAACTTGTTCAACTTCATTGTTGGCACTTGGGCGGTTATAACTCATGTAATTAACAACTAACCTTGATGTGTGAAGGGGAATTTTATCTTATTCCAGCTTTGAGAGTCTAGGAGACTGTCGGACTAAACACTACTTACCTACAAAAAATTAGTACTTGCGCGCGTTTTCTGTGCGCACTTCACGAGGCGGGCAACGAAAGTTGATCCTGTCAGGTTGGTGAGGGTAGCAGGCTATTCCCCTAAAATTGGCAGTTAAGCACTAAAAATTAGCGTCAAGCTATAAGCGATAAATAAAATACTACCAAATCATCTCTCACTCAATGAGTAAAGGCGGTACGCCTCTTTATACTGGTTAAATCACGCCGTAGCGACGTTACACTTTCTTTTTATGCAAAGCAGTCAAGGGAGCAGTCATTTACGAAAGGTGATTTAGAACATAAGTCATCAAATATTTTTTACAATTCGTGCTTTGCTACGGCGTGATTTCCCGGGGTAAAGGTGTTAAAAATCCGAATTTAGGATTGTCCAGCGTATCTCTACACCTGATTTTCTCGAGGCTGTCATGATAAATTGCTCCGGGTAATTAGCGGGTCTTGAAAGATAAGAAATATCTCAAATCTAGCAGTTCTAGTGGCTCAGGTTCTGTCTGAAAAACGCCAAGCTATTTGCCTTTTTGAAATGCGGGAAAAGAGGCAAATATTTTAATTGGCATTGCGCAAAATAGAGATGTTCATGCTGTGTTAAACGGGCGTTTGTTTCTATCATTTATTTTCAATAAAAGTGTTGACAAACTAAATGCTAGGCATGGCGCACTCTGCCGATAAATTAGTGAAAAGCAACAAAAAAAGCTTGTAACATGTTGTTTTAATGGGGCTAAAACAAGTGATCAAAAAACAACCAATGTGTTGAAGGCGTTGTGATTTCGGGCCTGTAAGACAATCTTGTTACGCTATTAACAGAGTTATCCACAGTAGATGTGGGCACATTTATCTAGCCTATATAGAGGGGGGCGTGTGGCAAATTTAAAGGGTAAAAAACCCCTTAAAAGACTCGTAAAAGGGAATGAAAAAGAAGGCGGGGAATCGATTGAAATAAAAAAGGGGCTAATGCCCCTTTTTATTAAAATGTGCTTATTTAAAGAAAATTGCTGACTGCAAAATAACCAACAAGACTCATAACAATAGTATATGGCAGCGCCATTATTACCATTTTCCCATAAGATAATCTGATAAGGGGTGCCAATGCCGATGTGAGCAAGAATAAAAATGCTGCTTGGCCGTTAGGCGTCGCTACCGAAGGGAGGTTTGTTCCTGTATTGATAGCAATTGCAAGAGACTCATACTGCAGGCGATCTATAGTGCCGTTCTTGAAGGCTTCTGATACTTCATTGATGTACACCGTTGCAACAAATACGTTATCACTAATCGCTGATAGTACGCCATTGGCGATAAAGAACATGCCAGGCTGTATTTCACGAGGCATGGCTAATACGTAATTGATAACCGGGGTGAATAAGTGTTGTTCGTGAATAACAGACACAATAACGAAAAAGACCACTAAAAGGGCGGTGAAAGGCAGTGCCTCTTCAAAGGCCTTGCCTATTTGATGTTCTTCTACAATGCCGTTAAAGGCTGTTAGTAGGATGATAACAGTTAAACCGATAAGGCCAACCGCTGCCCAGTGAAATGCCAGAGCAAGTACTAAAAAACCGGCGACGGTAATTTGCATGCCCAGCTTAACATTGTCACGGATGTCACGTTTAGCTTCTTCTTTGCGGTCAAAATCTTCCAGTATTTCACGAACAGAATCTGGTAGTAAGGTGCCGTAATCGAAAAGTTTAAATTTTTCTAAAGCGGCGCAAGTGATGAGCCCTGCAACCAGGACAGGCATAGAAACAGGCACCATCATCATGAAAAAAGTGATGAAATCCCAGCCCATTTTCTCAGCGATAAGTAGATTTTGTGGCTCACCCACTAAAGTGCATACGCCGCCAAGAGCAGTGCCTACTGCACCGTGCATAATTAAACTGCGTAAAAAAGATCTAAATTTAAGCAGATCATCTCTTCTGGTTTGGTCTAATGCGTTGTCATCTGTGTGGTCGTGATTAGAGCGATTACCAGAGGCGACTTTGTGATAGACGGCATAGAAGCCGACCCCGACGCTGATTAAGACAGCGGTTACTGTTAATGCGTCTAGGAAAGCAGATAAAACGGCTGCGACCATAGAGAACATTAATGAGAGCAGAATTTTGGAGCGTACCTTGACCAGTATTTTAGTAAATAGCCACAGCAGCATAGACTGCATGAAATAAATACCGGCGACCATGAACATTAATAAAAGAATAACTTCTAAGTTACTTTCTACTTCGTGGTATACGGTTTCAGGGGTTGCTAATCCACATATAATGGCTTCAATGGCGAGTAGGCCACCGGGCTGTAATGGGTAGCATTTGAGTGCTAGAGCTAAAGTGAAAATAAACTCAAAAATCAGTACCCAACCAGCTACTGTTGGGCCTGCGATGAAGAGAATAATCGGGTTTAATATTAAGAAGGCAATAATCGCCTGTTTATACCATACAGGTGAGCTACCTAAGAAATTCTTAAATAGCGCCTGCGTTATTGTCGTGGTCATATAAAATATGTCCTTAAAGTGGGTAGTTTTTTATCATTCAAGCGAATGTTTATAGACAGAACATTCGATTGTTCTCTATGAGTGCACAACCGACTCTTGCAAGTATATTATGAAGTTTAGCTTGCAATGTGGAGATGAGCCAGTTGTCGCTCGATTCCTCTTCTGACTAGTAAATATTGTGCAATTTTCACAAGTCAGAAGAATGAACGGATGAGCGAGACTTTAAAGTGCGGCTATTATAGAGCCAAACTGTTATTTATTTAAGCTCTGAGTGGAATATCGTTTGAAATAGCAACGACTTAAAGTGAATTTTTAACTTCATTGAATTATTTTTTGAACATCGCCTGGGCGTTTCTTAAACAATTTCGACAAAGAGGTGGCGAGGATAATATTTCCATGCGCTTTTAGATCGCCTTTCATAAAAGCTGACATGCCATCTAATTCACCGCTCATTAAGGCTATGAATACTGACTCAGCCATGCTTAAAACAATATTTGGATCGTCATGTTCACTCATTTTAATGACACAATTCTGGTTTTTAATCTCAATGTAAAACGACAGCAGGCCGGTTAAATGAAACTGAAAAACCGCCTCTAACTCCCTCGCCTGATCCTTTTGAAAACGAGAGGGGAGTTTCGCGATAATGTTTGAGGTGTCTGCTTTAGGGGTGGCGCTGTTTTGCATCTGCTTTTGCCTTAGAAAAATGCTTTAGAAAAAATGGCTTAGTTGGCATTTTATGGTACATTATTCGACTTGCTTTAGTAACGATATTTTGGAGATTTAGCTTGGTTGATTTTTTGTACGATTACGGCATGTTTTTAGCGAAAGCGATAACAGTGATTTTAACGATTTTTATTGTACTGGTAGGCTTTTTAGCGATTAGTGCGCGAGGGAAAAAAGACAACTCCCACGGTGAAATCACTTTAGTGTCTATAAATGATGGCTTTGAAGAAATGAAAGATGCCATTGAATCTGTTGTCATTGAACCTGAAGTTTATAAGCAGCAGATGAAAGTGCAGCTTAAAAAGGAAAAGAAAGAGGCGAAAGAAAAAAAGAAACAGGCAAAGCTTGATGCAAAGATCGCAAAGCAAGTCGCCAAAGAGAGTTCGGCTAGTCAAACGCAGAGTGCGAATGAAGACACTGATGATGAGCGAAGCGAAGTTTCTAAAGACCAAGAGGTTACTGTTAAAGAACAAGATGACGAAAGAAGGCGGGTGTTTGTACTCGACTTTAACGGTGATATCCGCGCCTCAGAAGTTGATTTGTTACGCGAAGAAATTTCTGCAGTACTCTCATTTGCAGGAGAAAATGACGAGGTTGTACTGCGGCTAGATTCAGCAGGTGGCATGGTGCATACCTACGGTTTAGCGGCGTCTCAATTAGAACGTATAAAGTCGGCTAAAATAAAGCTTACCATCTGTGTGGATGAAGTAGCCGCCTCAGGTGGATACATGATGGCATGTCTTGCAGATAAACTCATTGCAGCGCCTTTCGCTATTTTAGGATCAATAGGCGTTGTCGCACAGTTACCAAATTTCCATCGTGTACTTAAGAAACATGGTGTTGATTATGAGACCTTCACTGCCGGTGAATATAAACGTACGGTGACGATGTTTGGTGAGAATACCGAAAAAGGTAAAGATAAGTTTGTTGAAGAAATTCAAGACACGCATTTATTGTTTAAGGAATTTGTTTCTCAAGCGCGCCCTTGTATTGATATTGATGCAGTTGCCACTGGAGAAGTATGGTTCGGAAGGCGCGCCATTGAGCACAAATTAATTGATGAGCTTAATACTTCAGATGATCATTTGATGAAAATTTGCGCCAATTGCGATGTGTTTCAAGTGCGCTATGAACTTAAAAAGTCATTTGGCGAAAGAATTAGTGAAATGACAGTTAAAACCAGTACTAATATTGTCAGCAATATCGTACAAAAAATGACTAGTTCAACGAATTTTATGCGCTAACGTGTTAATCCAGGCTTGCTTGTAGTATCTTTACTCGTTTTAAACGGTTGCTTTAAACTGCTGTAAACCACGCCTCAATAACCTTTGGTGTGGTTGACTATGATTACTCGCTAAATCTTTGTTAATAAATACTTAACTTAGCGTTTGAATAATCTGGTTTAAGGTGAATAAAAAAGCCCTAGTAATTGATTAGTAGTTTAAAACTACTCGTGACAGAAATAGCTAGGGAAGTAGCGAATAAGTCCCAGATATTCCCTGCTTCCCCCAAAAAATGGTACGTAAATGGCACAGTCCAAAACCGCTAAACAAATCCAAGATGCAGCAGAAGCCCTTTTTGCGGAGCAAGGGTTTGTAGAGACGACAATGCGTCAGATTACTCGTGAGGCCAATGTGAATCTTGCGGCAATCAACTATCACTTTGGATCTAAGCAGGGGCTTATTCAATCGGTAGCTGAGCAGTTCTTAAAGCCTTTTTCTGATTATATTGATCGCGCTTTAATTGAACGCCAAGCCGTGCTTAATGGCGAATCCATTAAAATGGAAGAGCTTTTAGAGCTGTTGATGCGTGCGCTGTTGCATGTAGATCAAGAAAACAACCATGCTCTATTGATGTTTACACGTCTTTTAGAGTTGGCCTACATGAAAAATCAAGAAGAACTGCGTGAATTTATACTGGGCCGCTACGGTTCAAAATTAGCCCCTTATATTGATCTAATGCGCACTCAATCAGCCTTAATGGAAGAAGACGAATTTTTCTGGCGTCTGCATTTTGTGATGGGGTCGGTAATATTTACCTTATCAAACTTTACCATGCTTGCTGAAATAGAGCGCAAACGCTTTGATTCTGATGCTGAAATTGAGCGTATATTACATCGCATGGTACCTGTGTTAAGTGCGGGAATGCAGGCTCGCGGCGACAAGCTGTACTTTAGTAGAGTTTAGTTAGCACCACTTCAAACGTCTTTCCCTCTATAGGTTTATCAATGAATTACGGTCGCTTAATGTTGGATGTGGCAGGGCTCACACTGACAGACGATGAAAAAGAGCAATTACAGCGAGATCATGTCGGCGGCTTGATCCTTTTTTCTAGAAACTATGAATCTCGAGCGCAATTGAGCGACTTAATTGCCGATATTAGGTTAAGCAACCCGCGTATTGTGATTGCTGTCGATCAAGAGGGCGGCCGGGTTCAGCGTTTTCGCAGCGAATTTGTCAAATTGCCAGCCATGCTGTCTCTTTGTCATTCGCACGCAAAAAATCCGCAGATCGCTAAGAAGCAAGCCGTTGAAATGGGCTGGCTAATGGCGTCACAAATCACTCAAATGGATATCGATATTAGTTTTGCTCCAGTCTTGGATATACATTGGGCGCATTCTAAGGTGATTGGCGATCGCTCTTTCGGTAAAACACATGGCCAAGTGTCTGAGCTAAGCGCTTGTTTTGTCGAAGGTATGAATCAAGCAGGCATGCGTTCAACGGGCAAGCATTTCCCTGGGCATGGATGGGTTGCTGAAGATTCCCATTTGGAAATAGCACGTGATGAGCGGGAATTTACGGAGATTGAAAAGGATGATTTGCAGCCGTTTAAAGCGTTAATAAAAGCAGGGCTTGATGGGATTATGCCGGCACATGTAATCTATGAGAAAGTTGATCCAAACCCTGCGGGTTTTTCGCCGTTTTGGCTGCAGCAAGTACTGCGTAAGCAGCTGCAATTTGAAGGGGTTATTTTTAGTGATGATCTGAATATGAGTGGCGCCAGTATTGATGAAACCCAAGGAGTGGGGCAGTATGCGGCTCGGGCTATACATGCTATTAACGCGGGTTGTGATACTGTGCTGGTATGCAATAATCCGCAGGGCGCGACACAAGTGTTGGATTATTTAGATAATACACAAGTGGCCAAATCTAATAAGCTAAAAGCGATGCGTCACAGCGGTTATTCATTTGATCAGGATCGGTTCGAGCATGCTCAGAGTATTGCTCAGCAATTAATCGCTTAAAGTGTTTTTTGAGATCTCTGTGTAACGTAGCGAGTGTAGATAAAAAAGGCAATAACAGGCGAATTAGCGGAATCAGTGTGCCCCAATTTATAGGTTTGCAGCTGTAAAAGAGCGTTCCAGAAGACTTAGACTGCGCTTAATTCATTTTTATTTATAATGATTTAAGTATTACTTAATGCATTTCTATTGAGCTTGTTTTTTAAGGTCGTATTATCAAATGCAGTCGTTATGCTGATGTCTCATTTCAAATAAGTAGATTGACGGTTGTTGTAGAAACCGTTGCATAAACACTGGTCGTTTTTACTCAAAAATAATACAGAGTATTGAATAATAAGGAGTTAGGTTTGCAAGATGTGACAGTAATAGAAAAATGGCTGACCAGCTATTTGTCATTAGGAGCACAAAGTGCGTGGTTACTTGTGGTGTTTTTTATTATCTTTATGACCTTGGTTTGTGCTTTTTTTGCGAGAATCTTTTTTAATCGCCTTGAAATTCAGCTGCAAAAAACGAAGAACCACTGGGATGATATTTTACTGCACGCCGTGCGTCGCCCTATCATCTTCATGATTTGGCTACTAGGTGGCTCACTGGCTATTTTTTCAGGCTCTTTGGTGATCAGTGATACAACCAGTAATATCCTCATGTCATTGATGGAACCGGTCCGTAAAGTTGGCGCTATACTGCTGATTGCCTGGTTTTTTATTCGTTTTATCAAACTTTCAGAGCAAAAACTTGTCGACCCTACAGGTATCGATACATCCTTAGATCACACGACGATTAGCGCTTTTGGCAAGTTGCTTCGTCTATCCATTATTATTACTGTTTCACTGGTGGTGCTACAGAGCTTAGGGTATAGCGTGTCAGGCGTGCTTGCTTTCGGTGGTATTGGCGGTATTGCAGTGGGTTTTGCCGCTAAAGATCTACTGGCTAATTTTTTTGGTGGCCTGATGATTTATATGGATAGGCCTTTTAAGGTAGGCGACTGGATTCGCTCGCCAGATAAAAATATTGAAGGCGTGGTTGAGGATATAGGTTGGCGGCTTACCCGAATTCGCACGTTTGATAAACGCCCTCTCTATGTGCCCAATGCGACTTTTACCAGCATATCGGTTGAGAACCCTTCTCGTATGAGCAATCGTAGAATTTATGAGACAGTAGGGGTGCGTTACTGTGATATTGATACTTTGCATGCGATCTTAAAAGATGTCAGGGTGATGTTAGCTGCGCATGTTGATATCGATCATAGCCAGACATTAATGGTTAACTTTAATAAAATGGCTGAATCATCGTTAGATTTTTTTGTTTACACTTTTACCAAAACCACAGATTGGGTGCTCTATCATGAAATAAAGGAAGATGTGTTGTTTCAAATAGCGAAGATTATTGAACAGCACGATGCTCAGGTGGCTTTCCCGACAACGACAGTGCAATTGGAGATGGAAGACATGCAGGCGATGCCAAATGTAAACCAAGCTCTGAAGAAATAAAAAGTGTTAAATTTAGCTAAGAAGTAGAAGAAGAGGTCAATATGCCAATAAGAATACCTGATTTGTTACCCGCCGTTGATTTGCTCAATAGTGAAAATATCTTTGTGATGACAGAGACACGGGCAATGCATCAGGATGTGCGTCCGTTAAAAGTATTGTTACTCAACTTAATGCCCAAAAAAATTGAAACTGAAAATCAGTTAATTCGGATGCTGTCTAATAGTCCGCTGCAAATCGATTTTGAATTATTACGTATCGATCATGAGGAAAGCAAAAACACCCCTACAGCGCACTTAAATAGTTTCTATCGTGACTTTGCTGACATAAAAAACAACCAATATGACGGGTTGATCGTCACAGGAGCCCCCCTTGGCAAAGTACCTTGGGAAAACGTACGTTACAAAGATGAAGTGGCGGAAGTTATTCTCTGGTCTCAGGAAAATGTGACTTCGACGATGTTTCTGTGTTGGGCGGTCGAGGCTGCGCTCAATATTTTCTATGATTTGCCGAAGAAATTGCGCGAGCAGAAATTGTCAGGAGTGTATGAGCATCAAACGAGACACAAACATGAAACCTTAACGCGTGGTTTTGACGATTTGTTCAAAGCGCCGCATTCGCGTTTTGCTGATTATCCCGTAAACATTATTAAGAACCATACTGACTTGCATATACTGGCCAGTTCAGAAGCAGCGGGTGTCTATTTGATGGCGAGTTCTGATCGTAAAAAAGTCTTCGTTACCGGGCATCCTGAATACGATGCTGAAACGCTTGCTCAAGAGTATTGGCGCGATATTGAAGTTGATAAAAATACGCCGATTCCGATTAATTATTTTGCGGGTAACTCGCCCGAGAATAAACCTTGTAGTAATTGGCGTTCGCACGCTAATTTACTTTTTAGTAACTGGCTAAACTATTACGTTTACCAGATGACACCTTTTGAATTGGAGAGAGAAGATAAATAAGCCAGCGACTACTTCACACAACAAGCCCGTCGCATTAGTGACCGGCGCTTCGCGCGGTATTGGGCGAGCGACAGCTCTGCTGTTAGCGCAAAATGGTTATGACTTGTGTATCAATTATCGTACTGATGAAGCGAGTGCTAGAGAAACTTTAACTCAGGCGCAAGCGTTTGGTGTTAACGTTATGCTCTATCGAGCGGATATTGGCGATGAACAAGCAGTGGTTGAAATGTTCAAGGCCATTGATAAAAATCTGGGTCATTTGACGGCTTTGGTGAACAATGCTGCTTTAATGTTGCCTCAACTGAGTATCGAACAAGTTGATAGTCAAAGACTGGCTGCAATGTTTAATATCAATGTCAGCGGCTATTTTATCTGCGCGCGTGAAGCAGTGCTGCGTATGGCTTTCAAGCACGGAGGCAGTGGCGGTAGTATCGTGAATGTCTCATCCCTTGCTGCATTAACCGGTTCTCCTAATGAGTATTTGGATTATGCGGCCAGTAAAGGTGCTATTGATACACTAACCAAAGGGCTGGCGATGGAAGTTAGCCGTGAGGGAATCAGGGTCAATGGTGTGCGTCCAGGTTTGATCTATACACAAATGCATGCGGATGGTGGTGAGCCGATGCGAGTTGATCGCGTGAAAGAGCGTTTACCACTGGGTAGGGGCGGGACTGCACAAGAGGTGGCGGAAGCTATTGTTTGGCTGCTTTCGGATCGCGCCTCGTTTAGTACCGGTGACAGTATTAATGTGTCAGGTGGTTTAAATTAGTGATTAGTCACTGTTATTAATCTAGCGGATATCAATAGAAAATTCTCAATATTTTCAAAGCGCAGCTATCTCAGTTAAAGCCTTTCAATTTCATCTAACGTCCCCATTAAAGCTTGTAGTAAAGGGAATGTGTTGTCACAGGCCTGTGTATTATCTTAGATTCGGCGATTGAGCGCGAAAAAAGAGTGCTAGTAATTGGTGTGCATAGGAAACTAAAATACTTCGTAGTCAGCGGGGGTGAATATTTGTATCACCTTATTAGTGACCAGAATGTTTTATCGTTTTCTAGGTGCATCAATGATTTGTGCTTTCTGTCGTGATTCAACTGCCGAATCTAGGATTATAAAAAAACATCAGTAGATTCATCGGAGAGATAAAATGACAGACTTCACTTCACAGCAAAGAGAGGGGTTTCTTGTGCAAGGCTATATGCCTGCTGAAATAGGAGGATACCCAGTGAAGGTGGATCCATACCATGTTGATTTCTGGAATAAGGCTGCATCGGGTACTTGGGAGCCTAATACTTACAAAATTCTGTCGCACTTCCTCGATGATCAGAAAAATTATTGCGATATAGGCGCTTGGATAGGGCCTACAGTGTTACAGGCTGCTCAATTAGCCAGAAATGTGGTTTGTTTCGAGCCGGACCCAACAGCCTATCGTTATCTGCGCTGGAACATTGATCTCAATGCATTAAAAAATGTCACTTCGTATAGTTTTGCGCTGGCAGAGTCTATGTCCATATCGCGTATGGCGAGTCACAGAGGTAAACCTGGAGACAGTATGACCAGTTTGCTGTTTGACAATGAAGGCAGTGGTGTTGATGTGCTGACGCTACAGTGGCAGCAGTTTCTAGAGATGTCCCCAGTCAATCAGTTTGATTTTATAAAAATAGATATAGAAGGTGGTGAGTATCAGCTACTGCCCAATTTAAAAAGCTATTTAGCCAAAGAAAAGCCCGTGGTTTACTTGTCAACGCATGCGCCTTTACTAGCACCAGAGCAGCGACTAGAAAAAATGCAAAGCTTAATTGATTGCTTAAGTATTTATTCAAAATGTTTAGATGATAACTTACAAGAAATTGATATTAATACTTTGATTAGTGAAGATGCCCTTGAGCACTTTCGCTCCTATGTGTTTATGGACTAAATTTGGTGGAAGCGATCAGCAGGTTAAATGATCTTGCAGCGCTTCCGTCTTTCTCTTTTGTGCTCGCCTGTTTGTTCCTTTTAGATAAAACCTTTCACTCTCTCTGTTGGTTTGCTCCGTTGAATATGTACTAGTTTTTTGCTGAATATAATATGAGCAATATAAAAATATTGTGCTAGTATAGCTGCGGTAATGTTTGGGTCTATAACTGATCTATATGTGATAGCTGAGGGGAAAATGACTATTCATGCTCGTTTATTGTTGTTGGTTTTTTTGTTATTTCATGTCTGTGTTGATGCCTGTGTTCTTAAAATGGGTTACCGAACTAATGAGAAGCTACCTTTCATTGAAGCGGCGCCAAATAATGCGGGTATATATTTAGAGTTATACACGAAAGCAGCGCAGGGTATAGGGTGTCGATTAAGCATTATCCGGCAGCCAAAAAAGCGAATATTACAAAAATTATACAGTGGACAAATTGATTTCTATCCGGGATTGACTTTTACTGAGTTACGCTCAAATGCTATCTTTTTTCTTGAAAACGGGCTCCCCTCGGCAGATGTTGGGCTAACCAGGGGTGATGTCGAGAATATTGCTAGCTATCGGGATTTAAGAGGGAGAGTTGTGTTATTGGCTCTGGGCGCGCCGAGGGTTGATAGTGAAAAGTATAGCGTTTTGATTAAAAGGAAACCAGAGCTAACAATTGAGCAAGCTATAAAGATAATCTTAAGTAAACAGGCTTATTTTTATAAAGATGAATTAAGTGTGTTGTCTTACTATTTGCAAGAGCACTCTGAAATAAGCCAAGTGAAGTTGCATTATCTTTGTTGTGGAGGAGTTAAGAGTTTAACTGCCGGTTTTTCACGGTTATCACACCACTACAGTGAAGAGCTAAATCCGGATTTTGATGACAAGCAAGTGCTTAGTCATATCAATTTTCCCTACCGTTTAAATCGAGAGTCTCTCGCTTACCGCTTCTATCAAGAGTTAATGAGGTTGAAAGTTCAGCATTATACAGAGCAGCTTTATCAATCGTACATCAATATTGATTTGAATCAATTAATGTTAACGAATGAAAATGCAGGGTAGAGAAAGCTATTAAAGGCTGCTTATTGAAGCGTATTTTGATTAATTCTGGGTTTACATTGATGTAAAAATTTATTTCTCAGTCACTATCTAAGAAGACATGCTTGGACTCTTTTCCGCGTCTGCGTATAATGCCTGCCTTCTCAAAAAGGATAGACCATGACAGCACTTGAAGAAATAAAACAGTTTTTGCCCTGCGAAACACCACAAGCTTGGATTGATGTAGCGCTTACCCAGCAACCATTAATGCTAATTGATCATGCTCACTGCGAAAAAAAGGCAGCATCTACGGCAATGACGTTGATGTTTCGCTATGTTGATCGCCCAGACTTACTGAATAAAATGTCTCGTTTGGCACGTGAGGAGTTGATTCACTTTGAGCAAGTGTTGGCGTTGATGGAATCTAGAGATGTTGAATATGTCCATTTAAGTGCTTCGCGTTACGCAGCAGGTCTTAGAAAAATTGTCGCGACTCACGAGCCGCAACGACTTGTTGATGTCTTGATTATAGGTGCTTTTGTTGAGGCGCGCTCTTGTGAGCGTTTTGCCAAGCTAGCTCCCTATCTTGATGAAGAGTTGGAAAAGTTTTATAAATCGTTATTGAAGTCTGAAGGGCGTCATTATCAAGATTACCTCTCGCTTGCACAAGAGTACGCAGATAAGCCAATTGATGACCGAATTGAAGAGTTTAGAGTGCTGGAGAAAGCGCTTATATTAAGTGATGATACTGAGTTTCGCTTCCATAGTGGCGTGCCGGTACTGAAAGATGAGCAAGTTAGTTAGTTGCTGTTATTTAACCGTAAATTGAAAAGACATTATGAATAAGAATCTCCCTGAAAGTGATCCCATCAACAGCAGTGATGATGATAATAAGCGCGCGTTAAATAAAGTGCAAAAAAAGCTGCGCCGTAATGTCGGTCGTGCAGTTATCGATTATAAAATGATTGAGGAGGGCGATCGGATTATGGTTTGTCTCTCAGGGGGAAAAGACTCCTTTGCTATGCTTGATTTGCTCATGAGTTTGCAGCGCAATGCACCGGTTAACTTTGAGTTGATTCCTGTTAATCTCGATCAAAAACAACCGGGTTTTCCCGAGCATATTTTGCCTGGGTACTTGGAGAAACTAGATCTTGAATATTACATTGTCGAGCGTGACACTTATTCTGTGGTACGCAGTAAAATTCCTGAGGGCAAAAAGACTTGCGGGTTATGTTCGCGATTGCGACGCGGGACTCTGTATGCTTTTGCCGAAGAAATAAACGCCAACAAAATAGCCTTAGGACACCACAAAGACGACATTATTGAAACCTTGTTCTTAAATATGTTTCATGGTGGGCGCCTGGCGGGTATGCCACCTAAGCTGCGTTCAGATGATGGGCGTAATATTGTGATTAGGCCGCTGGCGTATGCGCGTGAAAAAGATATTGTCGAATATGCAAATTATCGAGAGTATCCTATTATTCCTTGTAATTTATGTGGTTCTCAAGAAAACCTACAGCGTCAAAATGTAAAAGCGATGTTGTCTGTGTGGGAAGAGGAGCAGCCAGGTAGAATCGAAAGTATCTTTGGGGCTATGCAGAATGTTGCTCCGAGCCAATTATCAGACCGAGAGTTGTTTGATTTTGAATCGCTGGCAATAGATCGCTCACAAGAGCGTGAGGAGTATGAATACGCGGATGACCAGCAGGTCAATAAATCCAGATCAAATCCTGTGCAATTTATAGATGCTGTCAGTGTGTCGTAACTCAGCTTAGTCTTTTTGTTTGAACGGTAATAATGATGACAGTTGGTGTTTGTAGTCTTCTATTGCCGTGCTTTCTCTGTCCAAAAAATCTTTTATAGCATCGCTAAATTGCGGATGTTGTATGTAGTGGTTTGAATAGGTGTTGATAGGCTCAAAGCCGCGCCCAATTTTATGCTCGCCTTGAGCGCCTGGGTCAAAGCGCTGAATTTTGTGTTTAATGCAGTATTCTAAACCTTGGTAGTAACAGGTTTCAAAATGAAGGTTGTCAAAAGAATCTAGGCATCCCCAGTATCTTCCATAAAGCGTTGAATCTTGCGAGTCGGTGTTTTTAAAACACCAAGCACAGGCGACAGTCTTGCCTTGATGCTTGGCAACAAAAAGCACGATTTGCTCTGGCATGCTTTTGAGTAGTCGAGCAAAAAAGTTTTCATTTAGATAGCCTTGTCGGCCTCTTTTTAAATAGGTGAGGTGGTAGCAATAATAAAACTCGCGCAGTAAGTTGCTGTCAATGTTCTCGCCTTCTATCGTGGTGATTTGAATGTCTTGCTCTGCAACTATTCTGCGCTCACGCTTGATGCTTTTGCGCTTTCTAGAAGTAAAGTGTTCAAGGTAGTGCTCAAAGCTAGTATAACCTTGGTTGTGCCAATGGTATTGCAGTCCTGTTCTGGTTAAAAACCCGTAATCTTGTAGTTTTTTTGTGTCTTTTTCTTCTAAAAATAGACCGTGCCAGCTTGATAGCTGTCTGTCTTCACAAAGCTTGATGATAGATTGTCGAATGAAAGGAAGTAGTTCTGATAAAGGCAGTTTGCTGGCGATACGTGGGCCATAACAAGGGCTGAAAGGGATGGCGCTGACAAGTTTTGGGTAGTATGCGATGTCGTGGCTGGCGTAGGCGTTGGCCCAGTCCCAGTCAAAGACATATTCGCCATTTGAATGGTTTTTCTGGTAAGTGGGAATGATGGCGACCAGAGATTGTTCTTGGTAAATACAAATGTGCAGAGGCGTCCAGCCAGTACGGGTGTTAGTGCAGTTGCTCAGTTCAAGCGCGCAAAGGAACTCATGACGGATAAAAGGGTAGTGGGTTAGGCAAAGCGCGTTCCAGAGTTGTGGCGATATTTGCTCTATGCTACTGAGAGTTTTTAGCGTAAATGACATGCAGTGCTCTTTTTGTGGCGTAAAAATAACGACATTTGTGAGTGGTCTTAAAGCTTATAACAAAACTACATGAGTCAAAGCTGGCTCCGTTTTGTTCTTCTTTTATTTTGTGTGCAATATTGTTTAGTGCGCGTAAAATTGCAATATTGAGTTAATATAGAGAGTAAGTTGTTTTATATCTATATTTTAACGCTGGCTAAGAAAATTAATTGAGTTGAGGTTTTATTATGAATGAGCTAGAAGCTGAATTTGTATTGGATTCACAGTTAGAAAATGACAGTATTTTCTTAGGCGAAATGCCGTTGTGTCGTTTGTTGTTGATCAACGACAGGCAGTTTCCTTGGTTCGTATTAGTGCCAAGGCGTGTAGATACCTATGAGATGTATCATTTGTCATTGGCAGACAGGGCGCAAATGATGGTTGAATCCTGTGATTTAAGTGCAGCATTAGCGGACGGGTTTGGTGCAGCAAAGATGAATGTGGCAGCGCTGGGTAATGTGGTAAAGCAGTTGCATGTACATCACATTGTGCGCTACGAGACTGATGTGGCTTGGCCTGCACCTGTTTGGGGAAGGCAGTCTATGATTGCGTATGAAAAAAATGAAATAGAACAAATAAGAGTGAAAGTTAACGCGTTGCTTGAAGCGAATTTAAGCTTTACCCCGGTTGTTTAAGGTTGGATAGCAGCTTTGTTTGATTTGTTAGAGGGTATGCGATTAAGTCCAGAATTTTCTCAACGGTCTTAAAAACGGCTAATACCCATAAAGAGGGGCACGCAGATACGCGAAAGGTAGCGCAGTGGATGACGAGTCCTTTCCAAGCTGCCTGACAAAGTAGATGAAACAAGTTTTATCTCTATTAGCCGTTTTTAAGGCCGCCCTTCGGGGCGTACAGAGCATCTGGATCGTATGTTTATCGATTTTCGCCGGGTAACCTGTCCGCCTGTAATCGATGCCTAGATCTCGACATGCTCTGTTCGCCTGAGGCGTTTTGGACTTAATCGCATGTTCCTTAGTTAAACAGCCACACAAAAGCAAAATATTGAGGTATAATTTGCCGCTTTGATTATTTTGGATAAATAAATGCCGATTTTTGATTTTGCTTGTGATAAATGTGGTCACCAATTTGAAACGCTAGTAATTCGCAGCGATTCGCCTTCACCAAAGTGTACTTCATGTGAAAGTGATCAGGTCAGCAAGCAAGTTTCTGCACCCGCTTTTCGCTTGGGTGGTAGTGGTTGGTATGAAACCGATTTTAAGACCGGCAAAAAGAAAAATTTAGCGACTAGCAATAATGATGCTGGAGCTACCAGTAGCGAATAAAAATAATTGAAAGAGTGGGCTTATGCATAAATATAAGTTTCCGGCTCTTTTTTATGAGTCAGCCCTAGCCGGAGATTGCATGCAATGAGATGCGATGATCGGGTTTAGCTAAAGTTTGGGTCGACTAAACCAACAATACAATTAGAATATCAATAGGAATAGATTATGCGCAGCCATTATTGCGGCGACTTGAGAGTAGAACAAGTTGGTGAAGAAATTACACTGGTGGGCTGGGTTCACCGTCGTAGAGATCACGGTGGAGTCATCTTTTTAGACGTACGTGACCGTGAAGGCGTGGTTCAGGTCGTTTTTGATCCAGACCGCGAAGAAAGTTTTGCCATTGCTGACTCGGTACGTAATGAGTACGTGATCGAGATTAAAGGTCTAGTGCGTAATCGCCCTGAAGGAACTGTTAACCCGGAAATGGGTACAGGTGAAATTGAGGTGTTAGGTAAAGAATTGGTCGTGCTCAATAAGTCAGAGACGCCTCCTTTTCAATTAGATGACCATCAGCAAGTGAGCGAAGAAGTTCGTCTTAAGAATCGTTTCATGGATTTGCGTCGCCCAGAAATGCAGCAAAAACTACGTCTACGTGCGCAAGTTAGCTCATATATTCGCAGCTACTTAGATAGCAATGGTTTTCTCGATATTGAAACGCCTATCTTAACCCGTGCGACCCCTGAAGGAGCGCGCGATTATATTGTGCCTTCACGTACTCATGAAGGTAGTTTCTTTGCATTGCCGCAATCACCACAGCTATTTAAGCAGTTGTTGATGGTGTCAGGCTTTGATAGGTACTATCAAATCGCTAAGTGTTTTCGTGATGAAGATTTGCGTGCCGATCGCCAGCCTGAATTTACTCAGATCGATATCGAAATGTCATTCATGGATGAAGAAGAAGTGATGGCAGTGACCGAGAAAATGATCACTGGTTTGTTCCAAGAAAAACTCAACGTGGATTTAGGTGCGTTCCCACGTATGACATACGCTGATGCGATGTTGCGTTTTGGCTCTGATAAGCCTGATCTTCGTAACCCGATGGAGCTTGTAGATGTTGGTGATTTAATGGCTGACATCGAGTTTAAAGTATTTGCTGGCCCTGCTAACGATGCGGATTCTCGTGTTGCTGCGCTTAAAGTACCTGGTGGCGCATCACTGACGCGAAAGTTGATTGACGAGTACACAAAATTTGTAAGCATTTATGGTGCACGTGGTTTAGCGTGGATTAAAGTGAATGATTTAGCGAAGGGTGTTGAAGGTCTGCAATCACCTATCGTTAAGTTCTTAGGTGAAGACGTCGCGATGCAAATCATGCAGCGTCTGGATGTTAAAGACGGCGATCTTGTGTTCTTTGGTGCTGATAAAACCAACGTTGTTAACGAGGCGCTAGGTGCGCTACGTAATAAAGTGGGTGTTGATCTGGAGATGTTGACTTGTCAGTGGGCACCGCTTTGGGTTGTTGATTGGCCGATGTTTGAAAAGACTTCTGATGGCGGAATTACTGCTATTCATCATCCTTTTACAGCGCCAAGTTGTACACCACAAGAGTTAGAAGCTGATCCGTTAGCGGCGCAGTCTATCGCTTATGACATGGTGTTAAATGGCTGCGAGTTAGGTGGCGGTTCTATTCGTATTCACGAA
>Ga0209291_1001842_pt1 | contig 18131 bp, 16 predicted proteins | sample GOMGulsemesocosm_FD_184633 | JGI IMG/M metagenome (GOLD analysis project Ga0209291, IMG submission 184633) | Methane-oxidizing microbial communities from mesocosms in the Gulf of Mexico - GOM9B Gulf of Mexico (SPAdes) (version 2) | ecosystem: Environmental > Aquatic > Marine > Cold seeps...
CTGCCAGAGCCAGAGCCAGAGCCAGAGCCAGAGCCAGAGCCAGAGCCAGAGCCAGAGCCAGAGCCAGAGCCAGAGCCAGAGCCAGAGCCAGAGCCAGAGGCAGAGCCAGAGCCAGAGCCAGAGCCAGAGCCAGAGCCAGAGCCAGAGCCAGAGCCAAAAAAGGGTTTTTTCGCTCGTTTAAAGCAAGGTTTAACCAAAACTCGTCAAAACTTAGGTGGCGGATTATTCGATTTATTCCGCGGAAAAAAAATAGATGAAGAACTTTTTGAAGAATTAGAAACTCATTTATTATTAGCCGATGTAGGTGTCGAAACTACGACCAAAATTATTGATTCTTTAACGGAATCTGCTTCGCGTAGCCAGTTAAAAGATGCTGAAGCACTATATGAGTTATTAAAAGTTGAATTGAAAAAAATTATCGAACCGGTTACTCAGCCTTTGGTTATTCCTGCGTCTGATTCACCCTATGTGATCTTAATGGTTGGCGTAAACGGTGTTGGTAAAACCACAACAATTGGTAAACTTGCTAAACAATTTCAAGCCCAAGGTAAGTCTGTGATGCTTGCTGCCGGTGATACATTCCGCGCTGCAGCCGTTGAACAACTGCAAGTTTGGGGGGAACGTAACGATATTCCGGTAATTGCTCAGCATACCGGGGCAGATAGTGCCTCAGTGATTTTTGATGCTATCAGCGCAGCAAAGGCTCGTGGTGCCGACATCTTAATTGCAGATACCGCGGGTCGTTTACAAAATAAAAACCATTTAATGGAAGAATTGAAGAAAGTGGTGCGAGTAATGAAAAAACTCGATGAAAATGCACCACATGAAGTGATGTTAACACTTGACGCTGGCACAGGGCAAAATGCTTTGAGCCAAACGAAGCTTTTTGACGAAGCTGTTGGTTTAACAGGCTTAACGTTAACGAAATTAGATGGTACTGCGAAAGGTGGTGTTGTTTTTGCCATCGCGGACAAACACAACATGCCAATACGATATTTAGGTGTTGGTGAAGGTATTGATGATTTACGTCCCTTTAATGGTGATGATTTTATCGATGCTCTTTTTTCTGAAGAAAAATAGCTTATGATCCGTTTTAGCCACGTTAACAAAACTTATCCCGGTGGATTTTTAGCACTGAATAATGTCAGTTTTAATTTGGCGGCGGGCGAAATGGCCTTTCTAACAGGTCATTCAGGTGCGGGTAAAAGTACCTTATTAAAGTTAATGAGCTTAATGGAAAAACCAACCAGTGGTAGTGTTCATATCAATGGTACTGATTTATCACAGGTAAAATATCAACAAATACCCTATGTACGCCGTGGCATAGGCATGATTTTCCAAAACCATAACCTGCTTATGGATCGTACCGTTTTTGATAATGTCGCCCTGCCACTCATTATTGAAGGTTATAGTCAAAAAGAAACTAAAAAGCGTGTTGATGCGGCTTTAGATAAAGTTCACCTAGGTAGTAAAACACGTTGTTTTCCTAATATGCTGTCGGGTGGAGAACAGCAACGGGTTGGCATTGCTAGAGCATTAGTGAATAAACCACCTATATTGCTTGCAGATGAACCTACCGGTAACCTTGACCCTAAGTTATCACTCGACATTATTAAACTTTTTGAAGAATTTAATGACGTTGGTGTCGCAGTATTGATAGCAACCCATGATCTCGGTTTAATAGCTCGCCTTAAATACCGGACCTTGACGTTAAAACAAGGCTCAATGATCAATGATGGACTGATTGAAGGGTTGCAAGGGGAGCAAAGTGTCTAGATTATCTGAACAATCTTTTGCTAATCAGCAACAGGATAAACCAAGTCTTTTTGGCAAGATTACGGCTTATTTTATCCGTCATTTACAGCAAGGTATTGGCAGCCTTGGTGATTTATGGCGAACACCTTTTACATCGATAATGACTGTTTTAGTATTAGGTATCAGTTTAACCTTACCAGCAACCTTGCATTTACTGGTGAAGAACGCAAAATCAATCTCCAGCCAATGGGATTCAGCTTCAGAAATTAGTTTATTCTTAAAGTTGTCTGTTAATGACAAAGCGGCAAGAAATTTAGTACAGCGGATAAAGCTCTACCCAGAAGTTGCTGAGGTTAAGTATATTTCCGCAGATGCGGCGTTAAAAGAGTTTAAAGTCTTATCTGGCTTTGGCCAGGCACTTGAATATTTATCTGCTAACCCACTACCCGCCACCGTTTTAGTGACCCCTACCAATCGAGCGAGCAAAACAGAAGCCGCACGTGAATTATTACAAAAATTGTCAAACGAACGGGAAGTTGAACAAGGGAAGCTAGACTTAGAATGGTTATCGCGCTTGGAAGCGATAACCAAACTTATTGAAGATATTGTTATTGGCCTTGCTATATTGCTTTGTTTGTCTGTTGTTTTGATTATTGGCAATACCATTAGGTTAGCGATATTAAATCAACGAGATGCCATTGCAGTGATGAAATTAGTTGGCGCAACAGATAGCTTTATTCAACGACCTTTTTTATATTCTGGTATGTGGTATGGCATCCTGGGTGGCATAGTTGCAGTTATTTGCGTTGCAATATTAGCGCAGTATTTTACCGGGGCATTGCTGAGGTTAACGGATTTATATCAAAGTAATTTTCAACTTATCGGACTGAGCTTCACAGAAATGCTGTTGTTAATTTTATCGGCTGTAGTCTTAGGTTTAGCCGGTAGCTTCATTTCGGTGCGCAAACACATTAGAGCGATAGAACCAACAGCAGATTAAGCGTAAGTTTACCTACATAATCTAACCGAGCATTGCATCTGTCCAGGTAATCGCTTCTTGGTGTGTTGTTAAGCAAAAATCAGTCGGTAGGGCCAACTTTTGACAGAGTTGTTCACTTTCTTGCCAACGTCCTTGTTCTAATAAAGTAGCCAGCATTAGATAATGGTTAAGATAATTATCTTCACTTCTAAGGGCAGCTTTAATTTCTTCATGAACAGGTAATACGTTTAATACAAACTCTAAATCGTGATCTAATACGCCATCTATAAGCGATAAAATTCCAGTAAGGAAAGCTTTAGGGGGATTTTCTTCATCGTTTTTCTGCTTTGATATTGCCTCACAAAATCTCGCTCTTATCAGAGATAAACGCATAATTTCATCACATTTATTCTCACTGAGATCTGCGAGGGCGAGCAGAGCAATAAATTTTTTTAGTTCCAATTCACCAATATATATCAAGGCATGCTTTAAAGAAGTGATTTCTTGGCTGTTACCATAAGTGGGACTATTGATAAATCGTAACAGTTTGTAGGTTAAGCCAGGGTCGGTACTGAAAGACTGGCTGATAGCATCTAAATCCAAGTTTACTTGGCTAGAATAGCTGATTAATTCGAGGATGTTTTTTTTAGCCGTGGATATTTTGCGTTGCTTGAGCATTTCAGGTCGAGCAAAAAAATAGCCTTGAAATAAGGTAAAACCTAATACTTTAAGCTTTTCAAATTGCTCCAAAGTTTCAACTTTTTCTGCGAGCAGTGTTACTTTTATTCCTTTTAATCGGTTAACAAATTTACTTATTTCTAACATTGAAAAAGAGAGGATGTCCACCTTAATAGTGTCAATATAAGGAAAGAGCACATCCCATTTCGGGTCAAAGTCATGATCGTCTAATGCGAGGGTATAGCCTTTATTTTTTAATGATTTAACGGAGTCGATGAGTTCATCACAAATATCAATATCTTCCAATATTTCAATGACGATATTTTTGGGGTCTAAGAAGCTAGGAAACCGCTTAATCAAGGTTTCAGCATGAAAATTAATATAAGCCGGTAAGTCACCCGTTATTTGTTCTACGCCCAAGGTTAAGTGGTTATTGGTGAGAATATTCGATGTAGCTTGATTAGGGTCGATATTTGGAAAACTATTGCTTTTTCCATCTCTAAATAATAATTCGTACGCGACAACTTGTTGTTTAATATTGAGGATTGGTTGTCTGGCAATATATGAATACAAAAAAGCACCTCTTTACATCGACTTAAATTATTACAAAAACGTTAACCTAAAGTTAATTTGTTGTTATGTATGAATAATTAATGTTATCTAAACTCAAAGTATAGAAGTTTATATTGAAATAGCGAAAGCAATTATTGTATCGTCATGTCTAGTAAGTTATGGTGCTTTAATAAGTGTTCGATTAAAGCAAATGTTCGTGTTATTATCGCGAGCTAAGTTTAGAAAAGGGTTTATTAAATGAGTAATACTATGCAATCAATGGCGCTAACTATTCCACGCAGCGGCAGCATTGAATCGTATATGCAATCGGCTTATAGCATTCCAATGCTTACTGCAGAGCGAGAGCGAGAGCTTGCAACTCGTTTACATGATGAAGACGATTTAAATGCGGCTCAAGAGCTTATTATGTCTCATTTACGTTTTGTTATTCATGTAGCCAAAGGTTATGCGGGTTACGGATTACCTCAAGCAGACTTAATTCAAGAAGGCAACGTAGGTTTAATGAAGGCAGTAAAACGCTTTGACCCTGCCGTTGGTGTTCGTCTGGTTTCTTTTGCCGTTCATTGGATAAAAGCAGAAATACATGAGTTTGTGCTTAAAAATTGGCGCATTGTTAAAGTAGCGACCACTAAAGCACAGCGTAAATTATTTTTTAATCTTCGCAAAAATAAAAAACGTTTAGGTTGGTTTAGTAATGATGAAATTACTAATGTTGCTGAAACACTGGGTGTGACTAAAAAAGATGTGCTTGAGATGGAATCGAGAATGACCAATCAAGACCAAGCTTTTGAATTGTCGTCTGACGATGACGATGGTGGCGCCGGATTGGGAAGCTTTTCTCCTGCACAATATCTTGAAGACAAACAGTCTGATCTCGCGACACTGGTAGAAGATAAAAATTGGGAAGATCACGCGAATCAACGTTTAAGTAACGCATTAATTACTTTAGATGAGCGCAGCCAAGATATTATTAGGACACGTTGGTTAACTGACGATAAAAGTACCTTGCAAGAATTGGCAAACAAATATCAGATTTCTGCTGAACGTGTTCGTCAGCTTGAAAAAAATGCCTTAAATAAATTAAAAAGTGGTATGGCCGCTTAATTGATTTATTGAACAGCATAAAAGCCGGCTTCAGCCGGTTTTTTTATGACTAAAATATATCATGCGTTAATTAATTTACTTGGTGTTAACAGAGGATTAACAAGCTGAGTATTTTTTATCCATAAGTACTAGTAATGCAAATTTTTTTTGGTAGACTGATTGCCTAATAATAATACTAAAAACAATATGGATTAGCCTTAGATGGATATCAAGGCGGATATCGATGCCCATGCTGTGCGTCAACTTCCCAAGTTGAAGTCACTGCTTAAAAAGTATCGACAAGCAAAAACAATGCAGGCAGGTTTACTGCAATTATCAGAGCTGGCAAGTACGGTAAACGATATGTCATCGTTTTATTGTGCACTAGAGCCTTTGATTAAAAACTTGTTTGGCACAGATAGTTTCCATATTGTTTCATTAAATAAGTCACTTCAACTTTCTCTCGCTTATAGCCACAATACGAAAGAGACTCGCTTATTAAACTACTTTGATAATATTCATTGGCAGCAAAGTTTAACAGAAATGGTATATAGTCGTGCCGAACCTTTACATTGCAATAATGTTGATCGAAAGCAGTTTATAACCTCTGATGCACTTAGCGCTTTTGATTCCTGTTGTGTTGATTGGCTCGGTGTGCCCCTCAAGCGGAATCAGCAAGTCATTGGTGTTATAGCACTACAAAGTTATGACGATAAACAGTATTTTGATGACCGGTATGCTGAGTTATTAACATTTATTGCAGGCCATTTAGTTACGGCGATTGATCGAGTACAAAGTCGAGAACTACTAGAAAAAAACATACGTCAACGTACCCAAAAGCTCACCGATACCAATAGAAAATTACAACAAGAAATAGCGGATCGACAAAATGCAGTTAAAACACATAAAGCGCTATTAGCTATATCAGAATTGTCTTCATCCAACCAGGATATCAATAGTTTCTATGAATCTTTGCATGGGCAAGTTAGTCGCTTATTACCGGCAAAAAATTTCTATATTGCTCTATTGTCTGACGATGATACAACCTTGTCATTTCCGTATTATCGAGATGAAAAAATAGCTCATCCCCCTTCAAGAGAGTTAGCTCAAGGCCTCACTGAGGTTGCTATTAATAGCAAACTTCCAATGCTGATTAGTGAGGGTTATGTAAATACCTTAATGGCAGATGGAGAGATCAATAAAAGTAAGTTTGCATTGCGATATCCCGCCAATGAATTACCACATGCTTGGTTGGGAGCCCCGTTAATTGAGCAAGATAAAATTATAGGAGTGCTGGCAATTCAGCATTATCAAGATGCGCATGCTTATCAATACAACGATTTAGAGCTTATTCGTTATGCCAGCCAGCATATAGGTTCTGCGATCATGCGTAAAAAATCGCAAGCAGCGGCAAAGGAAAGCCATGACGAATTAGAAAAAGTTATTAATGACCGTACCCAAGAATTGCAAGCAACCAATCTTAACTTGCGCATGCAAATAGAAGAAAGACAAAAAGCGGAAGAACAGCTCTATTTTGAAGCGCACCACGATGCGTTAACTAAATTGCCAAATCGAGCAATGTTTTCTGACCGCTTATCCTTTGCACTTACTCATTTAAAGCGTCACCCCCAACATAGATTTGCAGTATTATTTATCGATTTGGATCGCTTTAAAAAGATAAACGACACTTTGGGGCATCATGCGGGTGATCAGTTTTTAATTGAAATTGCTGCACGCTTATCTGATTGTGTACGAGACAACGATATATTAGCCCGCCTCGGAGGTGATGAATTTGTTATTTTGCTAGATTATTTACAATCTCAAGATGACATTGAAGAAGTTGCTACCCGTATCATCACGGCGATTGAAAAACCATTTTCGCTGGAAAGTCACATGTTATATTCCAATGCGAGCATTGGTATTGCACAATGTAGTAGTCACTACTCAGATGCGAGTGAAATCTTACGTGATGCTGATGCGGCAATGTACCAAGCAAAAAGTTTAGGTCGTGGTCGTTATGTCTTTTTTGATGAGAGTATGCGGGAGCAATTGATTGCCAGTATGACTTTAGAACAAGAATTACGTATTGCCGTCAAAGAAAAACAGTTTGAATTACATTATCAAAAAATTATCGAACTTGGCTCTGATCGTACTTTAGGTTTTGAAGCGTTACTTCGCTGGCAACATCCAACTAAAGGGTTGCTAACCCCTAGCGAATTTCTGTTTATGGCAGAAGAAAGCGGCATGATCCTCGACATTGAGACTTGGGTGATTGAAGAGACATGTTTGCAACTTAAGCTGTGGCAAACCAGTAAAGAATATCAACATGTTTTTATTGGCATTAACTTATCTGGTAGGCATTTATCTCAAGCTAATCAGTTAAATCAATTAATTGAAGTGATCACAAAAAATACTAAACAACCAGAACGGTTAATTTTAGAGTTTAATGAATCAGCCATTTGTCAAAATACAGAATTGGCTTTAAAAGGATTAAGAAAACTAAAAGCAGCAGGTGCTAAGTTGTCTCTAGATGGATATGGCGTAGGTGTATCATCATTCAACTTTTTGCATAATTACTCTTTTGATTTCATTAAATTAGATAGAAGCTTTATTCGTTCGATAAACCATAATGAAAATAATCTCGCTTTAGTGAAAGTCATCCAAGAAATAGGTGATAAATTTGGCTTTCGATTAGTTGCCGAGGGCATTGAATCACAACAGATGTTAGAAAAATTACTTGCAGTGGGTTGTGAGTTTGGCCAAGGTTATCATATCAGTCGACCAAAAAAGGCTTCTGTTGATAAAAATATTGAACATACATTCCCTAAAATAAGGGCCTAACCCTTATAAAAGAAACCTTCTACTCGTAATGCGATGCCAGGTGTTGTGGTGTAATGCTGATCTTCAGGCCACTCTAAAAAAGGCTCAACTTCAAAAAACAACCAACTTCTCAAGGCGTTAAAACGATAGCGATAACTTAAGGTATATTTATCAGTAATAAAGCCATCGGTGTCGTTACGCTTACCTTCAATTTGAAGTCCAATAATTGAAGCAGCGTTCTGTTCAAGTTGTTTGAGCTTATAAAAACCATGCTTCCAACGAACACCTCTATATGTCTCAGAACCGCGAACACTATAATTTATCCGAAATTGCGATTGTTTATCTAATTGATAATTGTATTCCAACAGCAGTTTTGCTCCAAGGCCATCATTTAGAAAATAATATATTGATGGTTCAATTTTAAGACCGTGCTTATTACGCCAATCATAACGACGTTTATGTTTGGCTTTGACAAAGATATCACCACCTGAAATACCGATCCTAGATTCCAATAAACGATCATTGGTTTTTTTATGAGTGAACCTGACAGCAGCAGCAAAGCTATCGTCATTGGTTTCTGTACTCCGGTTAACGTTTTCTAGTGGTAATTGGTTTTGACTAACTTCATCATCGTCAGACAAAATCAAATCAACTTTATCCTTAAAATGTGGTAGTTTTACTTTAATACGAAAACGGGTATCAAAATCGTTCCAGTCACGAGCTTTAGGCTCCCAACCTAACCGAATTCTTGCGCTTGTTTTGGGATTTGATTGTTCAGTATCTTCATCAAGAAAAAAATTATCAAACCAAATAGCGGACTGATAAACTGAATTTGAGACAGTTTGGTGAAATTGTTGTAACCAATGATCGTCGTCTTCTATTTGTTGTTGTATTTTTGGTGAAGTCTTTTCTGTCTTTTGGCTTGTGATGGATTTTTTACACGGCGAATTTGCTGCAACTGACCCGTTAAAAAGGAAGTTAAGAGTGATAGCCACAGCGACATACGCGAATAATTTAAATGCCTTATCTAGCAAAGTATTTTTTACCTCATATTTTGTTGGCTAAATGGTGCTTTTTTATATTTTAACTTTATAATGGACTCATATGAATTATAGGGGTTTTTTTTATGGGTGGTATAAGTATTTGGCAATTAGCGATAATTGCTGTCATTGTAGTTTTATTATTTGGTACCAAAAAGCTACGAAATCTAGGCTCTGATTTAGGTTCAGCGGTAAAAGGTTTTAAGAAAGCCGTTAGCGATGAAGGTAAAGAAGAGAAAAGTAATGATGTTTTAGCTGATAATTCAACAAATGAATCAACTACTGAATCAAGTGTTGAAGCAAAAGACAAAGATAACGTTTAACTGATGTTTGATATTGGTTTTTGGGAGCTTTTGCTAATTTCAATTATTGGCCTTGTTGTCTTAGGACCTGAGCGACTTCCCGTGGCTATTCGTACTGTACGAGGTTGGATCACGGGTGTTAAAAATTTTAGCAATAGCGTTAAAGTTGAATTAACAGAAGAGCTGCGTATTCAAGAGCTGCATGCTAATTTAAAAAAAGCAGAGCAATCAAATTTAGAAAATTTATCGCCTGAAGTTGCTAAGTCACTGAAGACATTGCAAGAGGCTGCAGAATCTGTACATCATCCTTATAAAAAAGACATTGTTGAAGACGAAAAGGCTGAAGTGAGTGATAAAAAAGATAACGATAATTAATGACTGACTCTACCAAACAATACACGCTATTTGATCATCTGTTGGAACTTCGCACTCGACTATTACACGCAGTTTTAGCTGTTTTAGTGGTGTTTTGTTCGATGATCTATTTTGCTAATGACATCTATGAATATGTTTCTCAGCCTTTGTTAGCAACAATGCCTGAAGGTGGTCAAATGATAGCAACCGATGTTGCTTCATCATTTTTTGCCCCTTTTAAGCTAACTATAGTTTTGGCTATATTTATCAGCATGCCTTATATTTTGTATCAAATTTGGTCATTTATTGCGCCAGGTTTATATAAAAATGAAAAGCGGCTAGTTGCGCCATTAATGTTTGGCAGTAGCTTTCTTTTTTATGGTGGCATTGCCTTTGCGTATTACGTAGTTTTTCCTATTGTGTTTGCTTTTTTTACCTCTGTTGCGCCTGAAGGTGTCAATATAGCGACCGATATTAGCAGCTACCTTGATTTTGTTTTAAAATTATTTTTTGCTTTTGGTATCGCGTTTGAGATACCAATCGTGATCATATTGATGTGTTGGACGGGGTTTACAGACCCAACAAGTTTACGAAATAAAAGAGCTTACATTGTTGTAGGGGCTTTTGTTATTGGCATGTTATTGACGCCGCCCGATGTAATATCACAAACGATGCTAGCAATTCCTATGTTGCTGTTATTTGAGCTTGGGGTATTTATTGCGGCTATTTACTATAAAAAGGGTGATAACGAACACTCAGAGGAAAATGAAAATGAATAAAAAACAATTTTTTGCTACTAGCTTAGTGGCACTTTTAGCCTTCAATACACATGCTGACTCACTAAATGATTTACAAAAGTGTGCAGCAACTAAAGATAGTCTAACTAGATTAGTGTGTTATGACCAGGTCATGAAAGTATTGAATGGAGCACAAATTCCCCAATCCGTTGTTAACAAACAAGTGAAGCAACAAATTTCAGTTAGAGCTACTGAACCAGCTAAAACCGTTGATTCAGCCGCCCCTTTACGCCCAGTTAGTAGTAAAGCAATTGTTGTAAAACAAGCAACAACTAAAGATGAAGACTTCGGTCAAGAGCATCTTGCTAAAACTACCGCTGAAAAAAATAATGAAATAAAAGAAGTTGTATTTGTTGTAAAAACAGCCAAACAAACGGCTCGTGACCTTTGGTTGATTACCTTTGAAAATGGTCAAGTGTGGAAACAAAGCGACAGTAAATATATAAAATTATCTGCGGGTGACAATGTAGTTCTTTCTAAAGGAATGTTAGGTGCGATATATTTGAAGAAAGATCAGAAAAATAGAAAAATTAGAGTCAAAAGACAAAAGTAGTGAATCATGTATTGATAGTTATTTAGGTTAATTTAACTAATATTCGTTTTGTACATGTGCATGTAAAACGATTGAGATAGTGAAGCAGATATTGATTGATAGTTATTTAGGTTAATTTAACTAATATTCGTTTTGTACATGTGCATGTAAAACGATTGAGATAGTGAAGCAGATATTGATTGATATTGGAGTTAATTTAACTAATTCACGCTTTGATAAAGACAGAGCACAGCTCATTGCGCGCGCAAAAGACGTAGGGGTTAAGGGCATGTTAGTGACCGGAACCAATCTTCATGAAAGCCAGCAAGCGTTGTTGCTTTGTCAACAGTATCCTAATTACTTAGCTTGTACTGCTGGTGTCCACCCTCACGATGCAGATAACGTTGCTGATGATTATCTTCAACAACTTAGCGTTTTAGCAAAATCTGAACAAGTAAAGGCTATAGGTGAATGTGGTCTAGACTTTAATCGAAATTTTTCTACCCCAACAAATCAATTAAGGGTTTTTTCTCAACAAGTCCAACTCGCAAATGAATTAAAGCTACCGCTATTTTTACATCAACGTGATGCCTTTGAGCCTTGGCTTGAGGTACTCAGGCCTTTTATCGGTAAAATACCGGCGATGGTTGCTCATTGTTTTACCGGTGACTTAGCTCAATTAAAGCAGTGTTTAGACTTAGGGATGTATATCGGCATTACTGGCTGGGTATGTGATGATCGTCGAGGGAAAAATTTGCATGATATTGTTAAACATATCCCTCTTAATCGTTTGATGCTTGAAACAGATGCACCTTATTTAACACCGAGAACTATACGACCTAAGCCTAAAAGTAGTCGTAATGAACCATGTTATCTACCCTATGTAGTTGACACCCTAGTTGGAGCAATGGGACATTCCTTTGAAGATATCATCGAGAACAGTTATCACAATAGCCAAACTGTTTTTAATTGGGAGCATTAATGTTGTCACTTCCCGATGCTTGGTTTAGTACATTGGCTCAAGGTGGCTTGTTTACCCTATCGTGCCTGTTAATCAGCTTATTTTATTTACATAATAAGAAAGAATACTTATTTATATCAGCTTATTTACTGGTGCAAAGTATTATATTGTTGATGATTTCAAGGTCGAATTATAGTGGTGTTCTTGCTCAACAAATCATCACAGAAGTCGCACCGTTGTCTTTTTTAATGTTGTGCTCTACCCTTTTTATTTTGCTATTCAGTCGTATTTTTATTGCTTCAAATCGCCCTTTTTTATCAAGTATCCGCTGGGCATGTTATTTGGTTAGTGCGGCTTTGGTCGCAGGTCTTTTTTTACCAGCCAAGATCAACTTTATTCTCAGCCATAGCATCAATACTGGCGCGATGTTACTACTACTTGCTATTTGCATTGCTTTGTTAAAATCAGCAGCTCATTTATCGAAACTATTTTTTACCATTGTATTACTGCAAAGTGCCTTATTGCTGGTTAATATTGCTAGTTTTTCATGGTTTGAATTTAACGCTGTGATTTTTTCGGCTTTTTATTGGTTGTTTGGGATGTTATTGGTGTTTTTGTTGACACGACAGCTAGTTTTTCAACTCAAAGAGCAAAGTATTGCCGCAGAAACAGCAACTGAGCTAGCGACAAAGTCAGAAAAAGCGTACCAAGAGCTATTAGTGATACAAGAGGAAAATCAAGAGCAATTAGAAGTGTTAGTGCAAGAGCGAACCTTAGAACTCCATATTACTTTACAAGAACTAGAAGAAGCTAATGGTGAGCTTGAGAAAAAAAGTACCATAGATGAATTAACCGGCTTATTTAATCGCCGTTTTTATGATCAAAAAATAATCGCTGAATTTAGACGAAGTCGTCGCAACTTAACACCACTAAGCCTTGTTATAATCGATATCGATTATTTTAAGAAAGTTAATGACAATTATGGCCATGCAGCAGGCGACACCTGTTTAACTCAAGTGGCGAAGTATTTACAGCAGGTATTGCGTCGTAGTAGTGATATTGGTTGTCGGTACGGTGGAGAAGAGTTTTGTTTAATTTTACCTGAAACCGATGCCCAAGGTGCAAGCGCATTAGCTGAAGAGTTACGTATACTCATTGAAAACCAGGTCATTAACATCGATAACACCTCTATCAAATTAACGATTAGTTGTGGGATCAGTACCTATCAGCAGCAAGCAGATATGCAACCCGTCGATATATTTAAAGCGGCGGATAAAGCGTTATACCAAGCAAAAAATAACGGTAGAAACCAAATACAACACCAAGATATTTAAGCGATTATTTTGTACTAAATAAAAGTAGGCGCTAAACAGGAGATAAAATGAATAACCCAATGGGGCAATTTCCAGCTCGAAGAATGCGAAGAATGCGCAGAGATGATTTTTCAAGACGATTAATGGCCGAAAATCAATTAACGGTTAACGATTTAATTTATCCGGTTTTTGTCTTAGAGGGTGAAAATCAATGTGAAAAAATAGCATCAATGCCGGGTGTTGAACGAAAGAGCATAGATTTATTACTCGAGGAAGCACAAGAGTTAGTGGATTTAGGTATTCCTGCCATTGCGTTATTTCCTGTCACTCCAAGTGATAAAAAATCACTATTAGCTGAAGAGTCGTATAACCCGGATGGATTAGCACAACGCGCGGTTAGGGCATTAAAAGCAAAATTCCCACAACTGGGTATCATTACTGATGTAGCACTCGACCCATTTACTACGCATGGTCAAGATGGCATTCTCGGTGAAAAAGGCAAGGATGAAGGTTATGTCTTAAATGACATCACTAAAGATATTTTGGTAAAACAAGCGTTATCACATGCTCAGGCAGGGGCTGATGTTGTTGCGCCTTCAGACATGATGGATGGCCGAGTTGGCGCAATTCGCCAAGCATTAGAAAGTCACGGCTTTACTAATACCCGTATTTTGGCGTATTCAGCAAAATATGCTTCCAATTACTACGGACCTTTTCGCGACGCTGTTGGTTCAGCAGGTAATATTAAAGGGGGTAATAAGTATTCTTACCAAATGGACCCGGCGAATAGTAATGAGGCGTTACATGAAGTTGCTCAGGATATTGCCGAAGGTGCTGATATGGTCATGGTGAAACCCGGTATGCCATATTTAGATATTGTTCGTCGGGTTAAGGATAACTTTCAAGTGCCAACCTATGCTTATCAAGTTAGTGGTGAATATGCGATGCATATTGCAGCGATACAAAATGGCTGGCTGGAAGAAAGGCCTTGTATTATCGAAGGGTTATTAGCTTTTAAGCGTGCAGGTGCCGATGGTATTCTGACCTATTTTGCTAAACAAGTGGCTACTTGGCTACAAGAAGAATAATTCATTCATTTGATATACCAAATGCTAATGGACCTGAAGCTGCAAACCTAATAGCTTCAGGTGGTTATTCTCTTGTTGTAATTCATCGGCTATAAGAGGGTGCTTTGATAGCCAATCAGCTGGCAAATGAATATGAATTACATCATTTTCTATGTTTGACTGGTAATGTGGTAATACATCATCTTTTCTACGTCGACATAAGATCACCGCTAAGCGAATAATGGCTAAAAGGTAACCTGCTGTTTGACTGTCTGTGGCGGATTGCTCAAGCAATGTAATATCTATATCACCTTTATATAACTTCACTAGCGCTTTTAATAGCTGTCGATCAGCTTGGTCAAACCCCGGTAATTCAGCATTCTCGATGATATAGGCATTGTGCTTTTGATGATGCTTAAATTCTAATAACAAGCCTATTTCATGTAATTCACAACCAGCTTTGAGTAATTCAAAACTATTATTTTCATCGAGTTGCCAAGGTTTTGCAAAACTCTGAAATAAAGTGTTCGCTTGTTTTTTAACATTTTGAGCATGCTGGTTATCAACATGATAACGCTGCATCAACGAATTAACGGTCCGTTGACGAATATTAAGCTTGGCATTACCTGGGAGCATTTCATATAACAAACCTTCTCGTAGAGCACCACTAGATAATTGCAGTTGCTTAATAGCAAAACTTTCAAATATCGCAATGAGAATAGCTAAACCACTGGCTATAACGGGAGTTCTGTCACTTGATAAACCTGCAAGCTTGATAGCTTTTATGGTTTGGCATTGCATAAGTTGTTGTTGGGTATCAAGGAGAAAGTCATAGCTGATCAGAGTGGGTTTGTTGACAAACATCAACATTTCAGCCAACGCTTGCATAATGCCAGAGCCACCTAAAACGGTTTGCCAGCCAATAGTTTTAAAAGCTTGTTGGCAGGGTAGAATGACTGTTTTGGCGGCGTTAATGGCGCGTTCAAAATTTATTTTATTGAGTTTATTGTCAGCAAAGAATTGGTTGTTAAAAGTGACACAGCCGAGATTAAGGCTGATTACTTTTTTAGGGCATATGCCCGAACCAACAATAAGTTCAGTACTGGCACCACCAATATCGATGACAAATCGTTTATTGGAACAACAATTAGTATGGGCAACACCTTGATAGATATATTGTGCTTCTTGTTCCCCTGAAAGTAGGGTAATTTTATTGCCGAGTACCTTATTGGCTTTACTCAGAAAAGCATCACGATTTTTAGCTAAACGTACCGTAGCAGTAGCGACAATGCGGATGTTGTCTTTAGGAATATCTTGTAGGCGTTCAGCAAAAAAACTTAAACATTCTAAGCCACGTGCGATGGCTTGCTCACTGAGGGTATTATTTTTGTCGAGACCGGAAGCTAAACGAACTTTCCGTTTAACTTTATCGACAACTTGCACACTATCGGCAAGTTGTCGGGTGATCAGCATATGAAAACTATTAGAGCCTAAGTCGATTACTGCGTACAAAGGTGAACGGCTAGAATCGTCGCTGATCAACATATTTTTATCCAAGGCTATCGACGATTGCGATTACCGCCGGTTTTCCCTCTGTTTTGTCCACCATTATGAGGCTTGTGGCGACGTTGGCGAGGTTTGGGTTTTGGAAAATCTGTGATCAATGCTTCATGGTCATATTTACTTACTGGTAAAGAGTGTTCAATATAAGTCTCAATGCCTGGTAAGTTGAAAACATACTCTTCACAAGCAAAACTTATCGCATGGCCTGTTGCACCAGCACGGCCAGTACGACCGATACGATGAACATAATCTTCACAATCATCAGGTAAATCGTAATTAAAAACATGGGTAACTTGTGGAATATGTAAACCGCGAGCGGCTACATCAGTGGCAACAAGTACATCGAGATGACCTTCGGTAAATAGCTCGAGTATTTTTAAGCGACGTTTTTGAATAACGTCACCGGTTAATAAGCCGACACGAACTTTATCTGCCGCTAAATGAGCATGAATATTTTCACAACTGTGTTTAGTATTCGCAAAAATTATCGCTTTTTCTGGCCAATCTTCTTCGATAATGGTTTGTAGCAGGTTCATTTTATCTTCATTTGAAGGGTAAAATAATTCTTCACTGATACGAACATTGGTTTTTTGACCTGGCTCTACTTCAACACTGACAGGATCATTCATGTGTTCAAAAGCAAGCTCTTTAACACGAAATGATAAAGTGGCAGAAAATAACATGCTTAAGCGATCGGTTGCTGCAGGCATACGACGGAACATATAACGAATGTCTTTGATAAAACCGAGATCAAACATCCGATCGGCTTCATCTAATACTACAACCTCAATATTGTTAAGGTTATAAATACCTTGTTTCATATAATCGAGTAAGCGACCACAAGTACCAATTAAAATATCGACCCCTTGCTCAAGCGTCTGGCGCTGGCTTTCGTAACCTTCACCGCCATAAACAACGCCGAGGCGTAAGCCAGTACTTTTTGCCATCTCAAGCGCGTCACGATGAATTTGTATCGCAAGTTCTCGGGTTGGTGCCATAATTAAGGCTCGAGGTTGTTTTTCAACTTTAGCGGGCTTTTGCAATAAATGATGAAAAGTCGCGGCTAAAAAGGCAATAGTTTTGCCTTCACCCGTTTGGGCTTGTCCAGCAATATCGGTGCCTTTTAAAAGAACCGGTAATGATTTGGCTTGAATTTCGGTGCATTGTTCAAAGCCCATGGCATTTAATCCAGCGACAACTTGTGGCGCAAGATTAAGCTCTGTGAACTTTGTATCTGATAAGTGTGTTTTATTCATCGCGCTAGCTTAACAGTTACCCAGTTAATTAAAAACACTATCTAAGATATAAAACATAATTATTAGCTTATATGAAAGAAAAGGGCGAGTATTGCTATCTGTATTGGTAATTAAAGATGATGCAGGTATAATCCTGCTCAGTTTGGCGATAAATGCCATCATTAACGGAGAATGAAATGAGCGATAGAATTGTTCAGTTATCAGATGACAGCTTTGAAGCTGATGTAATCAAGGCATCAGGTCTAGTTTTGGTTGATTTTTGGGCTGAATGGTGTGGTCCATGTAAAATGATTGCGCCGTTGCTAAGCGACATTGCAGAAGAATATGCTGATAAAGTAACGGTTGGTAAATTAAATATTGACCAAAATGATGCTACACCACCTAAATATGGTATCCGTGGTATTCCAACGTTATTATTATTTAAAGACGGTGCTGTTGCCGATACTAAAGTAGGTGCCTTATCGAAAACTCAGTTGAAAGAGTTTATCGATAACAACTTATAAAAGTAAAAAGGCTTGTTATAAACAAGCCTTTTTAGTTTATTGCACTATGATCACTCATCAATTGTTTAACAAATGAACAATAGTTAGTTTTGTTCCTTTACGTGCAGAATATTTAATGCTAACTTTAATAACCAACAGAAAAGAACATTTCAAAGCCCATACCCTATTCCTTAAAACATGCCGATTGGCACATTCAAATAAGTAAAAAGTCTAAGAACCTCAACTATGAATCTTACCGAACTCAAAGAAAAATCTATTAGTGAGCTAGTTAAACTAGCTGAATCAATGAAACTAGAGCATCTTGCTCGCAATCGTAAACAAGATATTATATTTGCTATCTTAAAAGCACATGCTAAAAGTGGTGAAGATATCTTCGGTGGTGGTGTACTTGAAATACTTCAAGACGGCTTTGGCTTTTTACGATCGCCAGATTCATCATACTTGGCTGGCCCAGATGATATTTATGTATCACCGAGTCAAATTCGACGTTTTAGCATGCGTACTGGTGATAGCATTCACGGTAAAATTCGTCCGCCAAAAGACAGTGAACGCTAT
>Ga0209291_1001850_pt1 | contig 18079 bp, 19 predicted proteins | sample GOMGulsemesocosm_FD_184633 | JGI IMG/M metagenome (GOLD analysis project Ga0209291, IMG submission 184633) | Methane-oxidizing microbial communities from mesocosms in the Gulf of Mexico - GOM9B Gulf of Mexico (SPAdes) (version 2) | ecosystem: Environmental > Aquatic > Marine > Cold seeps...
TACATTTGCGTAGCTTTAAAAAGATAACAAGTACATTATGAATTTACACGAATATCAAGGTAAAGAAATATTAAGTAGTTTTGGTGTTAGAATCCAAAGAGGAGTTGTAGTACAAACTGCTGATGAGGCTGTAGAAGCAGCTAAAAAATTAACTGAAGAAACCGGTACAGGTTGGCACGTAATTAAAGCACAAGTTCACGCAGGTGGTCGTGGAAAAGGTGGTGGAGTTAAGTTAGCTAAAAACTTAGACCAGGTTAAAGAAATAGCTGGACAAATTATAGGAATGGACTTAGTTACTCCTCAAACTTCTGCGGAAGGAAAAAGAGTACACCAAGTATTAGTTGCTGAAGATGTATATTATCCAGGAGATAGTGAAACAAGTGAATTTTATGTATCTGTGTTATTAAACAGAGCTACTGGAAGAAACATGGTTATGTATTCTACTGAAGGAGGTATGGATATTGAAACTGTTGCTGAGGAAACTCCGCATTTGATTTTTACTGAAGAAATAGATCCTGCTACAGGAATAATACCTTTCCAAGCACGTAAAATTGCTTTTAACCTAGGTTTATCAGGAAAGGCACATAAAGAAATGACAAAGTTTGTTTCTTCTTTATACAAAGCATACGTTGAATCTGATTCTTCTATGTTTGAAATCAATCCAGTATTAAAAACATCTGATGATTTAATCATGGCTGTTGATGCAAAGGTTACTATTGACGATAATGCTCTTTACAGACGTAAAGATTATTTAGCAATGCGTGATTTAAGAGAAGAAAACGAAATTGAAGTTGAAGCAGGTGCTTTAGGTTTAAACTACGTTGATTTAGATGGTAATGTTGGATGTATGGTTAACGGAGCTGGATTAGCAATGGCAACTATGGATTTAATTAAAATGTCAGGTGGTGAACCAGCTAACTTTTTAGATGTTGGAGGAACTGCAGATGCTAAACGTGTTGAGGAAGCTTTCAGAATCATCTTAAAAGATCCTAACGTAAAATGTATTTTAGTAAACATCTTTGGAGGAATCGTTCGTTGTGATCGTGTTGCCGAAGGAATTATTGCAGCTTACAAAAACATGGGAGACGCTATGAACGTACCATTAATTGTTCGTTTACAAGGTACCAACGCAGATATCGCTAAGAAATTAATTGAAGATTCTGGATTAGACTTACAATCTGCAACTGCTTTTAAAGAAGCTGCTGATAAAGTAAAAGCTGTTTTAGCTTAAACCTTTAATTAGTATTAACAAAACAACTCATATGCCTTATTGAACAATCAAAAAGGAACTATAAAAAGCTCAAACATACTGTTTGAGCTTTTTTTGTTATATTCGGTACTTAATCTCAAAGCCCCATGAATGAGTATTGAAGAAAAATTAAGCGCCTTAAGTCAGTTAATTGCTTTTGCCAGAACAGGAAAGAAACTAAAAGATGTTGAATATGATTTTTTAGTAATTATAGCTAATCAAATTGGAATAGAAAAAACTGAATTTGATAACTTGTTGCAGAACCCTGTTCCACATATAAACTTGCAGTCAGAAAGTGAACGTATAGTACAATTTCATAGGTTAATTTTACTCATGAATGTTGATAAAGAAATTGAACCTGCAGAATTAGAGAAGATTCATCAACTAGGCTTAAACATGGGGCTTAACATTCAAGCCATTGATAAAACTTTAAAGATTATGCAGAAATACAAGAACAATAACATCCCTCCTGAAGTATTGTTAAACATATTTAAAACGTATTACAATTAATCTAATGTTATTTTAAAAACCGGTAGATTAAATACTTTCTCAATCTATATAATAACAAAGCTATTAATACTCCAAAAAACATTCCTGTAAGCACATCACCAGGATAATGTACTCCAATATAAATTCTACTATAGCCAACAAGTACTGCCCAAATCAATAATAAAGTCCCTAGGTGTTTAAAATGAGGTTTAAATATTTTTCCTAGAAAAACCGCTAACGCCATTGAACTAGCTGCATGAGCAGAAAAATAACCATATTTACCACCACAGTATGATTTCACTAAACGCATAGTTTCAGAAATAACCTCCTCATGACAAGGTCTTGGTCGTAAAAACAATACCTTTTTAAAGAGATTCGCTAATTGATCGGTACCAGCAATCATTAACCCCACTACAAAAATAGTAATCAAAGTAGCTTTTGGCCCTATCTTTTTATATAACAAGTACATTAAAAGAGCATACAATGGTATTGAATTCCATTTACCTGTAATAAACATCCAGAAGCCATCCCAAGTAGTGGTTCCTAAATTATTTAAATACAAAAATACTTGATGATCTAATTGTATTAACTCTTCCATTATTCTTCGTACAATGCTATTTCTTTATCATAAAACTCTGTAGCTTCTTTAATACAGATTTCAGCTTCGTCAAGTAATTCTTCTTCTTCACTTTTATCAAAATCTTCCAACCATTCAATTTCATCATTTTCTAAATTAATGATAAATCTTGGGAAACTCGTATGAATAATAAATATAGCATTTGGAAAATCAGAATTATCTCCTAATATAAATTTTGGTAACTCCATAATATCTTTTAAATCTTAATTAATTTTTTAGTAATATAATTAAATCTCAGGAATAATAGTATTGACGAAACTGTCAATCCAGCTAATAACCCCAACCAAATTCCTGAACTTCTGTAATCCGTATGTAATCCTAAATAATAACTTATTGGAAATCCAATTACCCAATACGAAACAAATATCAATATCGTTGGTATTTTCACATCTTGTAATCCACGTAATGCTCCTAATACTACTACTTGTATTCCGTCAGATATTTGAAAAACTGCTGCTATCAACAATAGTACGGAAGCTATTTTTACTACTTCCATAGTATTCCCTAAATCGGATATGTTATTATAGTTTACAAATAAGTCAGGAAATATATTATGAAACGCTACAAAAATCCCTGCGAAGACAACTTCTACAAAAAAGGTAAGTAAAAACACTGAAAAAGCTACTCGCCTTAATTCTTTAAAATTTTGCAACCCTTTTTGATTTCCAACTCTAATTGTAGCTGCTACACTTAATCCCATTCCAACCATAAAGGTCAATGACGATAGTTTTAAAGCTATTTGATTTGCCGCTTGAGCATTACTCCCTAATACTCCCGACAACCATATTCCCGCTGTAAAAATAGCTACTTCAAAAAACATTTGTAAAGCTGACGGCACTCCCAAAGATAGTATCTTTTTAATCACTGATTTTTTAATAACCAAGAAGTTCAAATTTGTGATATATGGTCTAAATTTTTCTCTTGACTTTAATAACAACCATATAAATATCAGCATTACCACTCTTGAAATCAAAGTTCCTATAGCGGCTCCTACAATTCCTAATTCAGGCAACCCGAACTTTCCATAAATCAATAAATAATTTAACACAACATTAATTACGTTTGCTAACAGAGTAGCCCACATGGCATATTTTGTTTGTGATAGTCCATCAGAAAATTGTTTGAAAGCCTGAAACATTATCATTGGTATTAATGAAAACGCAACTATTTCTAAATACGGAATTGCTAAAGCTACTACTTCAGCAGGTTGCTTCATATGATACATTAATGGTTTAGACAACAATATCAACCCAAATAATACCGCACCCAAAACAGTACACAAAAACAATCCATGTTTAAAAGCTGCTTTTCCTTTAGTAATATTTCCTTCTCCATCAGCTTCTGCTACTAAAGGTGTGATTGCTGTTGAAAAACCAATTCCTAATGACATTGCTATAAACAAAAAACTATTCCCTAATGATACAGCTGCCAACTCCGTGGTTCCTATTTTACCTACCATAATATCGTCAATCAGTCCAACCATGGTGTGACCAACCATACCCAATATAACAGGATAAGCAAGTTTTAAATTGTAGCGAAATTCTTTAGTATAAGTGGTAAGTGTCAATGTAATTTATTTGAGGTTACAAATGTAAGTTATTGACTTTTAAAAATCATTATCTTCGTAAAAAAGACAATGATTTATCATTATTTAATTCCTTTTTCTAGGATTACTTTATCAATAAATCATTAATAAATTTTATTACCTTTTCATTAAACAAAATCGGTTGCTGAACATTTACTACATGTCCACAATTTTTAACTATACATAATTTTGTATCCGTATGAGAGGCTACTATTTTTTCAATAGCGGGCAAAAACAAATAATCTTCATCTCCCATAACATATAACGTAGGGATTTTTATATCCTTGCCTCTAAAAAAACACAATAAAGGGTTTATCTCTGACGTGAGTTTAAACCATCTAATAAATTCTTTTTGATTCATTTTTTTCGCTTCACGTACAAATAACGATCTTGAATTCTCATGGTTTTTCCTTGGCATTATTATAAAAGCAAAAAACTTATACAATATCATATAAGGCATTACTGACTTAAATACAACCCCTAATTTAATCAATATTTGTGACCTGAAATTTAGTTTCATAATTGCTCCTGCCAAAATCATACTCAGGACTCTTTCAGGCTGTTTTTCTGCTAGATCTCGTATTAATATCGTTCCTAAAGAAACACCAATAAAATGTGACTTATAAATTTTTAAATAATCCAGAAGTTCAATAATATCAGCTGTAATTATATCAAATGTATATTTTGGATTTAAAGCATTTTTAAAAACTGGATTACTATTTCCATGTCCTCTTAAATCTAATACCAGTACATTAAAATGTTTTTTAAATGAACGAATTTGCTTATACCAAATAGATGAACTACCTCCAGCTCCATGAATAAATGTTACCCATTCCGAACTATCCGAATGTACATATGTGGTATGATTTAACATCCTATTTTTTAATTTTCTTATTCTGTATCACTTCATATTTATCAAATAAATACACCAAAGAAGTCATCGTTGCTGCTCCTAGCTCCAACTCTCTTTTATTCACGTGTTCAAAAGTGTCATTAGCTGCGTGGTGATGATCAAAATAACGCTGTGAATCTGGTCTGAGTCCACACAACACATTATCGCCTTTTAACGGGCCAATATCTGCTCCACTTCCTCCTTTTTCAAAATAATGAATTAAATAAGGATTAAACAAAGTTTTCCATGAAAGTACTTTATCAAAATTTTCATCTGTACAATCAAAAGAAAACCCTCTAGGCGTAAATCCACCAGCATCACTTTCCAGAGCAAACACATGGTTTTCTTTTTTTTCGGATGCTATTTTAGCATATTTTTTTCCACCACGTAATCCGTTCTCTTCATTCATAAACAATACAACCCGAATGGTATGTTTTGGCTTGTATCCTGTTTGCTTTAACAAACGTAAAACCTCCATTGATTGTACAACTCCTGCACCATCATCATGAGCACCATCTCCTAAATCCCATGAATCTAAATGACCTCCTACTACCATTATTTTATTAGGATAGGTACTCCCTATAATCTCTCCAATAACATTATATGATTGCACATCCTTTAACTGCTTACAATGTTGCACGAAATAGAACTCAATATTAGGGTCCAATTTCAACATAGTACTTAGTAATTCAGCTCCATTAGTGCTAATTGCAGCTGCAGGAATCCGTTTTGAAACAGGTACATCACCATAAGTCATTGAACCAGCATGAGGGTAATCATCCAAACGCAAATTAATTGATCGTACCAACACTCCAACTGCTCCGTATTCAATTGCTTTTTCAGCACCTTTGTAACGTTGATCCACACAACCACCATATGCTTGAAAAGTATTTATCAACTCAGCTTGCATTAGTCTATTATAAAAAACTATTTTACCAGCTATTTTTTCTTTTCCTAACAGTTCTAATTCTTCAAAGCTAGTAACCTCAATTAATTGAGCTTTTAAACCACCTACTGGTGTAGCCACAGAACTTCCCAAAGCACAAATTGGCAGAACTGTAGATTTTCCAGGAGCAGTTTGTACATATGCATACTCTTTTGCTCCCCTAATCCATTTAGGAACCATAACCGGTTGTAACCAAACTTTATCTAACCCCAACTCATTTAGTTGTTCCTTTGTATACTTAACTGCTTTTTCAGCATTATATGATCCTGACAACCTTCCTCCTATTTGATTAGACAAATGGTTTAACCAATCATATGACTTCCCGTTGAGTAATGATGTGTCATAAATGTTTTTCAACATTTGTTTATCATCTGATTGCGCAAAAATTCCTAGACAAAAAAATAATGCGAATATTAGTATCTTGCTTTTCATTCTTCGTTTAATTCTTTTTTATACTGAGCTAAATTGACCTTAATTTCATCACTTAATTCAGGCTCTTCAATATCATTATATTTTTTTAAGCTATCATAAATCGTTTTAGCAACAATATACCTGGCTGATGGCTTGTGATCTGCAGGAATGATATACCATGGAGCTTGTTTTGTTGATGTTCTATTAATAGCATCTTGATAACAAGTCTGATAATTATCCCATAATTTTCGTTCTTTTAAATCTCCAGGAGAAAACTTCCAATTTTTCTCTTTTAATTCAATACGACGCAATAACCGATTTTTTTGTTCGGACTTACTTAAGTTTAAGAAAAATTTAAATATTATAGTTCCATTTTCAGAAATGTGGTTTTCAAAATTTCTGATTTGCTCAAAACGTTTTGCCCAAAAACCTTCATTAATATCTTCTAAAAAACTTACATCTGGTAAATTTTCTCCTAATATATATTCTGGATGTACTCGAGTTACTAATACGTTTTCATAATGTGTTCTGTTAAAAACTGCAAATTTACCACGAGCCGGAAGGGCAATATAATGACGCCATAAATAATCATGTCCAAGCTCAAATGAAGTAGGCACTTTAAAACTATGCACTACAATTCCACGTGTATTAAAATCTTTAAACACTTCACGTATCAAACTATCTTTACCAGCAGTATCCATACCTTGCAAACAAATTAGCACACTATACTTACCATGAGCATATAAGGTATCTTGCAGTTTACCTAGTTTCCTTCGTATCTTTTTAAGCTCTTCTTTTACCTCATCATCATCCTTATCCAACTGAACATTTGTTTCATAATTAGATAAGTTAATTGTTGAAGTAACTTTATATTTTTCTATGTTTATGTCTTTCATATGTATATACCTCAATGTTTTTATATTGAAATCAACTAATGTAAATTTTTAAGATAATTGTATTTATTCTAACCTCCTTAATCCTATAAATATATTAAAATTTAATATCTTACGGCTTTAAAATAAAGATTGATGTCTGAAAAAACTATAAATATTATTGCTGAAGCCTTCAAGGTTATTCCTGCGGGGAATCATCTTGTAAAACAAGATAGTAAACGTGATATTCGTTATAAAAAATTGGCTACTTACGTATATCATAATGCAATTAAAAAAAATGGTTTACACCTTTCAAGTAATAAAGAAGGTGTTGCTGTAGCATATGTTATTGACCCAAAAAACAATAAAAAAACCTTTGGTGATTACATTAACGATTTAAAATTTGCTTTTGGAGTTTCAGGAATAAAAAATGCGATAGCAATTGCTAAAAGACAGAAATACATTAAAAGCCAACGACCAAAAAATGAACCATATATGTATTGGGAATTTTCTGGTGTAAACCCGAACTATCAGGGTATGGATTCTGCTACATTTTCAATGGCTGAGTTACGTGATAAAGTATATGCCGAAACTCATGACAAAAAACTACCAATGTATTCAGAAACATCTATTAGAAAAAACATGATTGTTTACAGACGCTATGGTTTTGATATTTACCATGAATGGACAATGCCTGATGGATCTACTATGTGGTTTTTAAAATATGACACTTTAAATAAAGAGAATCCTATTAAAAAATAAATAAACTTAAAAAGCCAACTGATATCAGTTGGCTTTTTAAGTTTATTTACTAGCAAATAATTTTACATCTTGTTCTGATATTTCATTACTCCCAAGAATAATCAATCGCTCTATAACGTTTCTTAACTCTCGAATATTCCCAGTCCAATCATATTCTTGTAATAACTTAATAGCACTATTAGAAAACTTTTTTTCAGCAACTCCTTGCTCTCTTGCAATTTTACCTGAAAAATGATGTATTAATAAAGGTATATCATCACGTCTTTCATTTAAAGCAGGCACTTTTATTAATATCACCGCCAAACGATGGTATAAATCCTCTCTAAAGTTTCCTTCAGCAATTTCCTTTTTCAAATCTTTATTTGTTGCTGCTACTACTCTAACATTAACTTTAATGTCTTTATCACTACCAACACGTTGTACTTTACTCTCTTGTAAAGCCCGTAACACTTTAGCTTGTGCAGTAAGACTCATATCACCAATTTCATCTAAAAAAATAGTTCCCCCATTTGCCGCTTCAAATTTTCCTGCTCTATCTTTATTTGCTGAAGTAAACGCTCCTTTTACGTGACCGAATAATTCACTTTCTATCAATTCGGAAGGAATAGCTGCACAATTGACCTCTATCATAGGTCCTTTTGCTCGTTGACTCTTTTGATGTATCCAATGTGCTACCAATTCTTTTCCAGTACCATTAGGCCCCGTAATAAACACCCTTGCATCTGTTTGAGCTACTTTATCAACCATATCTTTAATATGAGAAATAGCAGCACTCTCACCAATCATTTCATATTTTTTAGAAACCTTTTTCTTTAATCGTTTATTTTCAACAACCAATTCCGTATTATCTAAAGCATTACGAACAGTGTTTAATAATCGGTTCAAATCTGGCGGTTTAGATATATAATCAAAAGCCCCCATACGCATGGTTTTTACAGCTGTATCCAAATCACCATGACCAGAAATCATCACCATTGCTGTTTCAGGTTTTATCTTTTTAACAGCCTCTAGTACTTCAATACCATCCATTTTCGGCATTTTAATGTCACATAGAACTAAATCATAATCAGTATTTTTAATCATTTCCACCCCCATTAAACCATCTTCTGCGGCTTCTACATCATATGACTTACTTTCTTCTGAAAGAATTTTAACGAGTACTCTTCTAATTGCTGCTTCGTCCTCAATTACTAATATTTTTGACATTCTATTGTTTTAAAAAGATTGAATATTTAAAGATACATTATTATCCAATTCTATTTAGCAAACTACTATATCAATATTCAACAAATTGACAAACCCGACAAAAGACATATTTTCAAGACAAAATACATTTCTAAAAATAAAAATACCCAACAGTAGGTATTTCACAGTATATCAATATGTTATATATTTATAGTATCTATAAGAAGTTATAGATAAGTAAGTTTTTTTGGGGTAAAAATCTCTGTCAGTTTTTCTGGCAGAGATTTTTTTTATACACCTATATTTAGTTTATAATGTTCTCTTAATAATTTAAAAAGAAGGTGTTTATTTAAAACATATGTAATTAAAACGTTAAAAAGCAGAATTATCCGCTATAAAACCCTTAAAAATAAAAAAATACCCAATATTGGGTATTTTACAGCATATCAATATGTTATATATTTACATTATCTATAAGAGATTATAGATAAGTAAGTTTTTTTGGGGTAAAAATCTTTGATAATTAATTATCAAAGATTTTTTTTGTATACATTATAATCCTTTCACTTATTTATATACACCTCTCTTTGTGGAAAAGGTATCTTAATATTATTTTCCCTAAACAATTTATCAATTTCAAATCTAATATCGCTTTTAGGTATTGAAGCTTCGAAACTATTATTTAAGGTAAATATTAATTTGAAATTTAATGCATTGTCTCCAAAATCAGTGAATAATATTAAAGGCTCCGGTTGTTTAATAACCTTAGGGTGATTATTTGCTGCTTGTGACAACAATTTTTTCACCAATTCCAAGTCAGAACCATAAGCTACTCCGACAGTAATATTTTCACGAGTTAACACTCCATTTTCAGTCCAGTTATATAGCGAAGATGTTAAGTATTTATGATTAGGTATAATCAACACTTTATTATCTATCGTTACTGCTCTAGTTGTGCGCAATCTTATTTCTGAAATGCGTCCAACTTTTCCTTCCAATTCAATAATATCCCCCACAAGAACAGATTTATCAATTAGAATAAAAACACCAGAGATAATATCTTGAAAAAAAGTTTGTAGTGCTAATCCTACACCTACCAACAATGCAGCAGATGCAGCAAAAATAGCAGTAACATTGATTCCCATATTATCAAAAGTAACCAATAGTACAATTAAATAAATAAAGTACTTAGAAAACGAAAAAACAGATTTAAACTTTAATTCATCTCCTTCGCTTAACTTTTTTGTAACTACTTTTTTTACTAACTTTAATATAAAGGTAGCAATAGCGAGTACAATTAATACAAGTAAAATTTGTTTTACAGTAATATGTATCCCCTCACTTAACTTAAAGTTAAAATTTAAAAATGCGTTAATTTTTTCCATTTAGTATTTCAACCATTTATAGATTTCTTTATAACTTGGCTTTTTACCATACATTAGAATTCCTACTCTATAAATTTTTGCTGCAAACCAAACAGTTCCTATAAACGTCGCAAACAATAATACTACAGATAAAATTTGTTGCCACATTGGTACACCAAATGGTATACGCATTAGCATTACTACCGGAGATGTAAAAGGTATAAATGAGAATACTTGTGCTACAGTTCCATGTGGGGCCTCCAATACTGTAAAACCACCTACATAAACTGCTAGAATTAACGGTACCATAATTGGCATCATGAACTGTTGTGTATCTGTTTCGTTATCTACTGCTGCTCCTATGGCTGCATATAATGAACTATACAATAAGAAACCTCCAATAAAGAATAATAAGAACATTACTATTAAGTTTATGATTGGCAATTTATCTAATTCATAAAGCCCCATTGCAATCTTATCATTCATATCTCCATTCATCATTGTCTCTTGCATCAATACTTGCTGAGAACCTTGCATAGCAGATATATCTACATTAAAAACAACAGTTAATATTGTGGTTAATATCCCTAAAACAATTACCCATATTACAAACTGTGTAATTCCTGCCAATGAGGTACCAAAAATTTTACCTAGCATCAATTGCATTGGTTTTACAGAAGAAATAATAACTTCAATAATTCTACTAGTTTTTTCTTCAATTATACTACGCATAATCATGTTACCATAAATAATGATAAACATAAATAATAAGTACCCGGATACCATTCCAAATACCAGTTTTAAACCTCCACTAAATTTGGAAGTTTTCTCCCCAGTATAACTCTCCTGATTAATTTCTATACTTACCTTAGCTCTCTCTATTTTTTCAATATCAATTCCTTTATTTTTATAGTTGATATTAGTAAGTCGTTTTCCTATTTTTGACTCTAAGTCCCCTATTAAAGTTAATGAGGGTGTGTCCTTTGAGTAAAATTTAACGCTTTTTTCTAACTGACTCACACTATCTACTCTAGGTATATACAACAATCCGTAGTGTTCTTGTTCCTCAACATCAACTCTAGCTTGGGTTAAATCAATGTTATTTAAAATACGATACTTGGTAGATGAAGTAGTGTCGGAAAAAATTTCTTTTGCAAAACCTGATTCATCAACAACGTCAATAATTCGTTCTTTATTTTTATTAATGTTGGTTAAAAAACCAATCAATAATCCTAAACCAATCATAATCAACGGACTTACAAAAGTCATAATGATAAATGATTTGTTCTTTACCTTATTTAGGTATTCTCTTTTTATAATAAGTGGTAAATGATTCATTTTTAGAAGAATTAATTATTTTGAACAGATTGAATAAAAATATCACTAGCAGAAGGAATTACCTCAGTAAAGTGATTTACTTGTCCTTGATTTGTTAAAAATGAAAGTAGTTCATTTGGTGTACTTGTCGGATCAATTTGAATTTTCACTTTAACATCTTCATGAATAGATTTAAATGACGCAGGAGCTATTGAAAATTTATTCTCTAATACATTTCGCAATGCTGCTTCATTATCAGTGCTTACACCCACTTCAAACGTATTTGATTTAAATTGCTTTTTAATATCTAGCAACTTTCCATCCAATATTTTATTCGATTTATCTATCAAAGCAATATGGTCACACAATTCCTCTACAGATTCCATACGGTGCGTAGAAAAAATAACTGTTGCACCATCTTCACGTAATTTTAAAATTTCATCTTTAATTAAATTAGCGTTTATAGGATCAAAACCACTAAATGGCTCATCAAAAATCAACAACTTTGGCTGATGTAATACCGTTACAACAAACTGTATTTTCTGTGCCATTCCTTTAGAAAGTTCTTGTACTTTTTTATTCCACCAATCCCCAATATCTAATCGATCAAACCAATATTTTAATCTTTCTTTAGCTTCTGTTTTTGTTAACCCTTTTAACTGTGCTAAATACAACGCTTGCTCACCAACTTTCATTGATTTATACAAACCGCGCTCTTCAGGTAAATACCCAATATCTTTAACGTGATTTTGCTCTAAAGGTTTCCCATCTAAAGTTACCAAACCACTATCTGGCATTGTAATTTGATTAATGATTCTTATAAAAGAAGTTTTACCAGCCCCATTAGGACCTAGCAATCCAAATATACTTCCTTTAGGAACTGTTAATGATACATTATTAAGTGCTGTATAATCGCCATATTTTTTAACGATATTTTCAGCTACAAGAAGATTGTCCATAAATAATTAGTTTATCTGTATGTATGTACTTTCTTACATATGTTACAAGAAAGTACACTTAGTTTTAATTTTTATTTTAAAAAAAAATATATTAATATGATTAGCAATCATACCCCTTAATAGACACCTCAGCTTACTCTTTCTTAAAAGATGAAAGGGCTTAACATAAATTTAATTTCAAAGCTAAAAAAAACCTCGAAGTTATTTCGAGGTTTTTTTTATTATTATGTAATTCTTAAGAAAACATGTCTTTTACTTTATCAAAAAAAGATTTATCATTTTCATTTGGATTAGGTACAAAGTTCTCATGCTCTTGCATGTTTTCAAAGAAGGTTTTTTGCTCCTTATTCAACTCCTGTGGAGTCCATACATTAACATGTACTAGTAAGTCCCCTTTTCCATATCCGTTAATACTAGGTATTCCTTTACCTCGTAAACGTAATATTTTCCCAGATTGAATTCCAGTATCTAATTTTATTCTAACTTTTCCAGTTACGGTTTCAATTTCTTTTGAGATTCCTAATACAGCATCTGAAAAACTTACATATAAATCATAATGCAAATTATCACCTTCACGTTTTAAATTAACATGATCTTGTTCTTCTATAAGTACTAATAAATCTCCTGCAACTCCATTTCCTGGAGCATCATTACCTTTTCCAGACACTTTCAATTGCATTCCTTCAACAACACCTGCTGGTATTTTAACTGATACAGTTTCTTCAGATGTTGCTAATCCGTGTGCATCTGTTCCGGCAGCTTTTTTATCAATTTGCTGACCTGCACCACTACAAGTTGTACAAGTAGCCGCAGTTTGCATGCGACCCAAAATAGTATTTGTAACACGCATTACTTGTCCAGAACCGTTACAGGTTGTACATGTTTTATATGTAGTTCCTGATGCTTGAACTTTACGTTTTACCTTTATTTTTTTCTCTACTCCGTTAGCTATCTCCTCAAGGGTAAGTGACACTCGAATACGTAAATTACTTCCTTTTACTCTACGTTGTCTTGAACCTCCGCCACCAAAGCCACCTCCGCCACCTCCAAAGATGTCGCCGAATTGACTAAAGATGTCATCCATGTTCATTCCTCCACCGCCGAAGCCTCCACCGAAGCCTCCGCCTCCGCCACCTGCACCATCAAATGCAGCGTGACCATAACGGTCGTATTTTGCTTTTTTATTATCGTCACTAAGTACTTCGTACGCTTCCGCAGCTTCCTTAAAACTTTCTTCTGCAGCAGTATCTCCAGGGTTTTTATCTGGGTGAAATTTAACGGCCATTTTTCTATAACCTTTTTTTATCTCTTGCGCAGTAGCTCCTTTAGAAACTCCAAGTACGTCGTAATAATCTTTTTTTGCCATTTTATACTTTTTGTTATTCCTAATTACAGGAATATTCTTTTTAGATTCCCATTTTCATGGGAATGACACTTTGCGTTTATTGTCCGATAACAACTTTAGGGAAACGAATTATTTTTTCTCCTAATTTGTATCCATTTTCAATCACGTCAATAATCTTACCTTTTAAATCATCAGTAGGTGCTGGAATTTGAGTAATAGCTTCATGGAAATCTGCATTAAAAGTATCTCCTTTTCTTACATCTAAAAGTTCAAGTCCTTTTTCTTTCAAAGTTGCTTTAAACTTTGTACTAATCAGTTCTATTCCTTTGATAAGATTTTCATCTTTACTTTTTTCTATTTCAACCCAAGCTCTGTCTAAATCATCTAAAACTGGTAGCATTGCTTGCATAACGCTCGAACTTGCTGTTTTAAATAATTCTACACGCTCCTTTGAAGTTCTTCTTTTATAGTTTTCAAATTCTGCAAACAAACGTAAAAACTTATCCTTTTCACTTGCCAAATCAGTAGTTAATTGTTCTTCAACAGATAATTCTACAACATCTTCTTTTTGCTCTTCTACCTCAGTAGTTTCAGTGTTTTGATCTTCTACTTGATCTTTAACTTCTTCTTTTTGTATATCTTCTGTACTCATTTCTAATGAATAAATTTTCTTGTTACAATTTTAAGTAGGCAAAAGTATTGCCATTTCTGGTGAAATGCCAATTTGTCACCAAAAAAATGAAAGTTTTATAAAAATCAAAGTTTACGTAGATTTCAACAACCCTTATCTGACAATAAACCAAGTACTTCTTAAAATGTATTAAACGTATGTAATACATAAATAAAAACCTAGTAAACAACTAAAAATCATCTATTTATATATTATTAATTCTTGAAATTTATTCGTATTTTTATATAAGGTATCGCCTCAACATCATTATTATTAATGAAATAAATTACAAGTATTATGGAAGATCATATTTATAAGAAAATTGAAATTATTGGTACATCTGATACGTCAAGTGATGATGCAGTAAAAAATGCACTATCAAGAGCATCAAGTTCTATTAAAAACTTAAGATGGTTTGAAGTTATTGAAACAAGAGGTTCAATTATAGATGGCGCCCTAGAAAGATGGCAAGTAACTATTAAAGTTGGTTTTACAATGAATTAATGACATCCACATTCATAACAAATCTTTTAAAGTACTCTCTAAGTTTTTAAACTGAAAAACAAACCCTGTACTTTCTATTTTTAATGACGATACTTTTTGACTATCGCAAACCATTTCATGCATTTCTCCTAATATTAATTGAAGGAAAACTTTAGGAACATTAGGTAAAAACAATACTTTATTTAACTGCTTGGCTATAGCTTTTGTAAGTAATAAGTTAGTTACAGGATTTGGTGCTACCCCATTAAAAATTCCTTCCTTATTATTTTCAAGAAGAAAAACAATGAGTTGTATTAAATCCTTTATATGAATCCAACTCATGTACTGATTCCCTGAAGCTAAAGGAGCACCGATACCTAATGATATTGGCTGTACCATTTTTTGTAAAGCTCCACCATTACAAGCTAAAACAACGCCTATTCTTACTTTAGTGACATTTATGTTTAATACGGAAAAAGTATCAGCTGCAAGCTCCCACTGTTGCACTACTTCTCCTAAAAAACCATTTGAAAAAATTGTAGCCTCTTCATCATAAACGGAATCATAAGAATGCTGATAAAGGCCAGTTGCACTAGCGGATACTATTTGATTTACTGAATGGTTGTTTTCTTTTAAAGTTTTAAAAAGTAATTGAGCAGTAATTACTCTACTGTCAATAATCTCCTTTTTATACTTTTTAGTCCATCGATTAGCTACACTTGCACCTGCCAAATGAATAATTTTATCTACTCCAGTAATACAATTTACATCAATAGTACCGCTTTTTAAATCCCAATAAAATCCATTACAATTGGGCAGAGAATCCAATGCTTCTTTTCGTGTCGTTAAAAAGTTAATTTGATGCCCTTCAGACAACAATTGTTTAACCAATTGTTTCCCAACCAAGCCTGTAGCTCCTGTAATTAGAATTTTCATTACTTCTATTTATTGAATAAGGTATTTTTTAATTTAATTTTCTATTTAGAGTACTCGATAATGAGACTTCTCCTATCATCGAAATGACATCGGAATTCGTTAATCTATATTCACTATTTTTCTTGCTCTTAACATTTCACGTTTCCCAGGAGGTCCAGCTAAACGCTCTACAGTAAACCCAACAGCTTCCATTGCTCTACGAGCACTTCCTTTGGCAGCATAGGTTACTAATACTCCATCTTTTTTTAATGCTTTATACATAATAGCGAAAATTCCCTCTCCCCATAATTCTGGCTGTACACGTGATCCGAAAGCATCATAATATATCAGATCGTGAGTATTATCATCAATAATATCATTAAAAAACTGCTTCCTTTTTGTCAGTGAAAATTTATCAGATATTGCTTGTTTTGTTTCCCATTCTGTACTATGAAAATCAACAAATGCTTGTCTGTACTCTTCTGCATCTAGCTGACTTATATAATTTAATCCGGAAATTTCTTCTTGTATAACTGGGTATGCCTCAACTCCTGTATACTCCACAATCAAATTTCTGCGTTCACTTTCTAAAAACGTAATATACGCGTTCAATCCCGTACCAAATCCAATTTCTAAAACAGCAACTTTATCAGAAAATAAATCCAAACCCATTCTGATAAAAACATGATATGCTTCTTGAATAGCTCCTTTTTTTGAATGGTATTGCTCATTCAATTCTGGTAAATTTATAGATGTAGATCCGTCAGATGTGATAATAATTTCTCTTTTCAATGTATAATATATTTTCTAACCACTGTAAATAGGTGGTTTTATGAGTATCCACAAATTAACGAATAATTAGTAGTAAAAAAATTATTAATTGATTAATTTCGCAAAACTTAAAAACCAACACAATGACGATGACTACTGATATTAAAATTACACGTGTTAAAGAATCAAATTTCGAAACAATAGATTTAGACAATGTTGCTTTTGGAACTGTATATTCTGATCACATGTTTTCTTGTGATTTTAAAGATGGTGAGTGGCAACAACCAGAAATTACGCCATACCAACCTTTACAATTAGATCCATCGGCAAGAGTTTTCCATTACGGACAAGCTGCATTTGAAGGAATGAAAGCTTATAAAGATGAAAACAATGATGTTTGGATTTTTAGACCTGAAGAAAATTGGAAACGTATTTGCTTTTCATCAAATAGATTAGCAATGCCTGAAGTTCCAAAAGAAATATTCATGGAGGGGTTAAAAACCTTATTGAGCATGGATAGCGAATGGGTCGTTCCAGGAAGAGGAAACACTTTATATATCAGACCATTTATTTTTGCAACTCAAGCTGGTGTATCTGCTGCTCCTGCTGAGGAATATAAATTTATGATTATATGTACTCCAGTACAAGCGTACTATAAAGGAGGAGATGTAAAAGTAAAAATATCAGATCATTATTCAAGAGCTGCTAATGGTGGTGTTGGAGCAACTAAAGCCGCAGGTAATTATGCTGCTCAATTTTACCCAACTAAAAAAGCTAATGAAGAAGGGTATCAACAAATTATTTGGACAAACTCTACTCATGAGTATTTAGAAGAAGCAGGGACTATGAATGTATTTTTCAGAATTGGAAATACATTATTAACAGCTCCTACTGATGATAGAATCCTTAATGGAGTTACAAGGAAAAGTATTATTACACTTGCCGAAAGAGAAGGACTAAAAGTAATAGTTCGTAAAGTTAGTGTAGCTGAAGTTATTGAGGCTGCTAAAATAGGTGAATTAAAAGAAGTATTTGGAACAGGAACTGCAGCAGTAGTTGTACCTATTACAGGGGTTGGTTACAAAGATGATCACTATGACTTACCTAAACTTGATAATGCATACTCAACGATGTTAAAAGGTAAATTGTTAGATATTCAATACAATGAAGCTGAAGATACTTTTAATTGGACACAAAAAATATAAGTCCATTTACAATAGATATTTA
>Ga0209291_1001854_pt1 | contig 18050 bp, 15 predicted proteins | sample GOMGulsemesocosm_FD_184633 | JGI IMG/M metagenome (GOLD analysis project Ga0209291, IMG submission 184633) | Methane-oxidizing microbial communities from mesocosms in the Gulf of Mexico - GOM9B Gulf of Mexico (SPAdes) (version 2) | ecosystem: Environmental > Aquatic > Marine > Cold seeps...
CCGTTTTTCAATTATTTTTGGTTTAGGATCATTTTGATGACCTGTAGGGATAAATGTGCTTTTAATTTTATCAACAATTGTTTGCGCAAGTTTTATTTTCGATTCTACGGTCCATCCAGCGACATGAGGTGATAGCAATATATTATTCGTTTTCATCAAATACTGGAAAGTTTCAGGGAATGAATCATTTTCAAATAAATTTTCAAAAGATCCTTTTTCATATTCTAGTACATCTAGCCCAGCACCGAGAACTTTATTGTTTTTTATTGCGTCAGTTAAATCATTTGTAACTACAGCGGATCCACGGGCGGTATTAATCAACCAAAAAGGCTTTGAAAAATTCGAGATAAACTCCTTGTTCACCATATTGTGGGATAAGGTGTTGAAAGGAGTATGTAAACTTAATACATCAGTCCTTTCTTGTAGTTCTGCTAATGAAACTTGTGTACAGTTTTCATCGCCAACGTTTTCTTTAATGTCATAACAAATCACATCAACATCAAAGCCACGAAGTTTTTTAGCAAAGGACTTCCCCATATTCCCATAACCAATTAGTCCAACGGTTTTCCCATCGAGTTCTATGCCTCTGTTTGCTTCACGGAGCCATTTGCCGTTACGAATTTCGGCATCTGATTTGTGTAAATTGTTAAATAATGACAATAACATCCCAAGAGCATGTTCCCCAACAGCATTTCTATTTCCTTCAGGTGCAGCAATGAGTTTTATTCCTTTGCTTTCAGCATAGTTACAATCAATACTTTCTAATCCAGCGCCAACACGAGCGATGAATTTTAAGTTTTTGGCAGCATCAATAAACTGTTTGTCAATTTTAAATCTACTTCTTATAACTACTCCATCATATCGAGCTATTTTTTGCTCAATCTCTTCTTTTGATGATGTGTAATCTTCATCATTAATATACGTTAAGTCATTTAACTGATTTATTAATAATGGATGGTTTGTATCTAAGTGTAATATTTTCATATAAGGAGCTGTTGTAATCAAAGATACAATAGATTTATTGTGATAAATCTATTGATTTGAATAAATTATTGACTAAAGGATAGATAGTGTTTTCTTATTGGTTGCAATTATCTACTTTTCAAAAGGTTACCTTCTTAATTTGTCGTGTATAATTTGTTTTTATGTTATAAAGTCGTAAATTGCTTGACTAATTAAAAAATAAACCCAAAATTATTATGAAAAAAATATTACTTAGTATTGTAGGGGTACTATGTTTAGGTGTTGTAGGATATGTAGCACTTAATAAACAGGAGGTTCCTACAAAAGAAAATAATGAAATCGCTAGTGTTAAGGATTTACATCGGAAGTATGCTAAAAACTCTCCGTTTTCTGAAGTATCTAAGCTTTCAAAAAAAGAGAGAAAAGCGCAAGGGTTACCACCTAATAAATATTTAGAAAGAGAGTGGGAATTAACAATAAATCCCGAATTAGGAAGGCCAACTTTTGAGAATTTACAAGAGATAAAAGAAATGTTAAAGGAGTCTCGTGCTGAAGTTCTTGCTTCAGGAAGGGTTCCTGGTGATGCATCTGATAATAATTGGGTCGAAAGAGGGCCTAATAATGTTGGAGGTAGAACTAGAGCTGTGATGTTTGACCCTAATGATGCTACTAATGAAACTGTTTTTGCAGGAGGAGTTAGTGGTGGTTTATGGAAAAACACTAATATTTCTAGTGCAAGTTCAGTATGGACTCGAGTAGATATTTCGGAAAATTTAAATGTTTCTTGTATCGTTGCTGATCCAAATAATTCAATGACCTTTTATTTAGGTACAGGGGAATCATATACTGGAGGAGATGCTAGTGGTAATGGAATATGGAAGTCTACAGATGGAGGAACTTCATGGACAAATGTGTTTGGCGGGATTAGTGGAGCAACTTCGTTTGAAGCAGCTTCAGTTATTACGGTAAATACTCCAGCTGGTATTGCTGGTGACTACGCTTGTTACCCATCTACAGCTTTTGGTTCAGAAATCACATCAGTGATGACTGCAAATTTTGTGTTAGCAGATGATGGTAATGCTCCAAATGATGATGGGTGTACCGCTTTTGTTAATGGTGCAGCAATTAATGGTAATATTGCCTTAATAAGAAGAGGTACATGTACTTTTGTAACTAAGGTTAAAGCAGCTCAGGATGCTGGTGCAATAGGAGTAATTATGATGAATAATGTTGCTGGAACACCAGTAGCAATGGGAGGTACTGATGCAACGATCACAATTCCTTCTGTTATGATATCAAAAGAAGATGGTGATACAATAGTAGCACAATTAGGAGGTGGTGTTAATGGTTCTTTAAATCCTGGTTCAGGAGAGTTTACTGGAAATCTAGTGCCTGGAGCGCAACATATTAATGATTTGGTTATTAGAGATAATGGAGGGACTTCAGAAATTTATGCTGCAGTAGGCGCAAATCGTTATGCTGGAGCTTTTATTGGAGCAGATAGTTATGGTTTATACAAGTCAGCAGATGGAGGAGGTGCATGGACAAAATTAGCATTGCCACCAACTGCTAATGGTAACGAATACACCCCAAATGATATTGCAATAGCCGCTGATAATAAAGTGTGGATAGGAACAACAAATACAACTACTACCAATGATGGTGGAGGAAAAGTATTGGCGTCGACAAATGCTGCAGGAACTACATTTGAAGATAAATATACGATAACTAATGGAGCCAGAGTACAAATAGTAGCATCACCTACAAACGCTGGTACATTGTATGTATTAGCACAAGTACAAACATTAAATGGAGCAGGAACAGCTTATACTGCTCCTTATATTAGTATGGTAAAAACAACAGGTAGTTTTGCAAATAATTTTGTAACATCAAATATGTCGTTGCCAAATGATGCTGATGGAAATATTGCTTCAAATGATTTTACTAGAGGACAAGCTTTTTACGATTTAGTAATCGCTGTTGATCCTACTAATGAAAACAATTTATATGTTGGAGGGATTGATTTATTTAAATCTACCAATGCAGGAGGATCATGGACGCAGTTTTCACATTGGTACGGTGGTTTTGGATATCAAGAAGTTCATGCCGATCAGCATGCAATAGCATTTGCTAATGGAGCGTCAAATAAAATGCTTTTTGGAAATGATGGAGGGGTATATTACACTTCAAATGGAGGAACTACAACAAGTTCTAGAAACTCAGGGTATAATACTTCTCAATTTTATAGTATTGGTGTAGCACCAACATCTTCTGGAGGAGATAATTTTGCAGGTGGATTGCAAGATAACGGAACGCAAGGATTTAATAATGCCTCTGCAGGAATGAACGGATCAGTTGAAACACAAGGTGGAGATGGAGCTGCAACTGATTATGATCAAGATACAGGGAATTATTATGTTTCTAATTATGTGTATAATGATAATATTAATCAAAGAAACCTTAATGGTTCAACAATAAGGAACTTAAATTCTGAATCTTTAGAAAGAGGTGATTTTATTAACCAACAAGATTTAGATTCTAATTTAAATATTTTATATACTAACTATACTGATAGGAGTGGACCAACATATCAAATTAGAAGATATAAAATCCCTAATTTTGGTTCAGTACAAAAAACTATACTTACGGATGCATTACTTCAGAGTGGAGGATCGCCTACAGCATTTAAAGTATCTCCTTTCACAACGGGGTCTACAAAATTATATGTAGGAACATTCTTTGGTGATTTATTAAGAGTAGATAATGCAGACGGGAATTCACCAACATGGACTGATGTTGGTACAGCAAATTTTATTGGAAGTATTTCTGATATTGAATTTGGAGCTTCTGAAAATGAAATATTCGTAACAATGCATAATTATGGTGTAAACAGTATATGGTACACAAGCAACGGAGGGACATCATGGGTTCAAAAAGAAGGTAATTTACCTGATATGCCTGTAAAATGTATTTTGCAAAATCCGTTAAACCCTGAAGAAGTTTCTATAGGAACTGAATTAGGAGTTTGGTTTACGAATGATTTTTCATCAGCTAGTCCAACTTGGTCTTCAGCTTTTAATGGAATGAGTAATGTTAAAGTTACTGATTTAGATGTGCGAGATGATAATGCGGTATATGCTTCTACTTATGGTAGAGGAGTGTTTTCAGGAGTATTTACAGCTGCACCATTAGGGATTAATGATGAAGCGATAGCTGATACTTCAGTAACAGTTTACCCAACGGTATCTAACGGTAATGTATTTGTGAAATCTACAATAAATTACAACGATACTAAAGTTATGGTATATGATATTAATGGTAAATTAGCACACGAAGCTACTATTGAATTGTATGCTAACGGTGAGGCTAAAGTTAATTTAACTGGATTGAGCTCAGGAATGTATTTTGTAAATATGTCAGCGAACAAGTTGAATAAAACAGTAAAGATTATTAAAAACTAATAATTCTTTCCATAAAAACTAAAAAGGAGCATCATTTTGATGCTCCTTTTTTTATTTATGAGTGGAGTTTAAAACTAATAACTTTTCTCGTTAAAATAGATAGTTGTTGATTTCCTAATTAATCAGAAGTGTATTTTTTAAGTGTTTGTAAGATATGTTTAGGGGAAAGACCAACTGTATCATACAATTCATGTACAGTACCATGTTCAATAAACTGATCAGGAATACCTAAAATAACAATGTTGTTTTTATAAGAGTTTTTTGTAGCAAACTCTATTATTGAACTTCCAAATCCACCAACAACTGTCCCATCTTCAATTGTAATAATGGTATCATAAATTCTAAATATATTGTTTAAGAGTTCTCCATCTAAAGGTTTTACAAAGCGCATATTGAAATGTGCTACTTTCTCTAATTCAGTTTCTGAAAGTAAAGGAAGTACTTCATTTATTGAATTTCCAATATGGCCGATGGTAAGTATTGCAATACTTTTTCCTTTTTTCAAACATACTGCTTTTCCTATTTCAATTTTCTGATACGGCTGTTCCCAATCAAGAAGAACACCTCTTCCACGAGGGTATCTAATTGCGATAGGGTGGTTGAGTCCTAATTGAGCTGTGTATAATATATTTCGCAATTCAATTTCATTCATTGGAGCGAAAATGATTAAGTTGGGAATACATCTCAAATATGCTAAATCAAATACACCATGATGCGTAGCTCCATCTTCACCAACTAATCCCGCTCTATCCAAACAGAAAATTACAGGTAAGTTTTGCAAAGCAACATCATGTATGATTTGATCATAGGCGCGTTGTAAAAAAGTAGAATAGATATTGCAATATACTTGCATCCCTTGAGTAGCCATTCCTGCGGCTAAAGTAACCGCATGTTGTTCTGCTATACCAACATCAATAGCCCGTTTTGGTAAGGCATCCATCATGATTTTTAAAGAGCTCCCGGTAGGCATTGCTGGTGTGATTCCTACAATTCGATCGTTTTTAAGTGCTAAATCAAGTATAGTTTTTCCAAACACATCCTGATACTTTGGAGGCTGAATGATTGATGGTTTAATGGTTAATTCACCAGTTTTGGCATTAAATTTTCCAGGAGCATGATACTTAACTTGATTTTGTTCTGCTTGTTTTAATCCCTTTCCTTTAGTGGTAATTACATGTAAAAATTTTGGTCCTTTTATTTTTTTCAACCTATTAAATTCAGAAATTAACTTGTCAAAATCATGCCCGTCAATAGGACCAGAGTACTCAAAGTTTAAGGCTTCAAAAATATTATGCTGATGATTTGCTTCCCCATTTTTAATTCCCGTAAAATATTGTTTTAAGGCTCCAACACTTGGATCAATTCCAATAGCATTATCGTTTAAAATCACTAAAATATTTGCTTTAGATACTCCAGCATGATTTAATGCTTCAAATGCCATTCCACTTGCAATAGAGGCGTCACCAATTACTGCTACGTGTTGTTTTTCAGTTTCTCCTTTTAGATTTGAAGCTATAGCCATTCCTAAAGCTGCAGATATAGAGGTTGAAGAGTGTCCAACACCAAAAGTATCATAAACGCTTTCTGTCCTATTTGGGAAGCCTGAGAGTCCTCCTAATTGACGATTAGTATGAAATTTTGCTCTGCGATTTGTTAAAATTTTATGCCCGTAAGCTTGATGTCCAACATCCCATACTAATAAGTCGTTTGGGGTATCAAAAATATAATGTAAGGCAATAGTCAATTCAACTACTCCTAAACTAGCTCCTAAATGCCCTTCTTTTATAGCAACAATACCAATAATATAATCACGTAATTCCTTGGCAAGAGTAGGTAATTGCTTTTTAGATAATTTTTTTAAATCTTTAGGAATCGTTATGTGGTCTAGTAATTTGCTTGACATAGGGCAAAGCTACAATAAATAACTATTCTTCTAGATTAAAAATTATTGGAAGCGCATATTTTATACTAACATTTTTTTTTCTTGTTGAACAGGTTTAAATTGAGGTAATTCCTCAATGCTGCTTTTTTAACTATTTTACTTATTTTAGGATGAGGTGCACGAACTCTAATGTTTTCAATCATGCCATTCTTATTTATTTCAAATGCAACTAGAATTTTTTGTTTACCAGTTAAACTAAATTGTTTCCAGAAGGTTAAATTTATTTTTTTTTGAATAAATGCTGTTATCTTACGGCTAAAGTATTTCCGTTTCTCTTCTTTGGTAAATGTTTGAGGGGTATTTAGGAATTCAGGTGTTTGTTCAACAGTTAAATATGCAAAAGGTTCTGAGTTTTCTGTAACAATTACATCGCCCATAACCATTATACCATCAGTTATTTCGGGTAATGAATCTAACTGCTTTTATTTAGTGATTGTATCAATTAATTTAACAGCTTTTATTTTTTGAGTTTTTCCCTCCTGACTAGTATAACTAATAATAGTAGTTCCCATAGCAATTAATAAGCTTAATAAAAATAGACGATGAAAATTCCTTTTCTTTTGAAATACTTTTATAGGGATTTCAATACTAACACTATCTAGTTGACTTTGTTTAATATGACCACAAATTCTTTTATGTTGATTGTTTTCTAAATATTGTTGAATTTCTAATGAATTCATATTAGTAAAATTAATGACATTTTTAGAACAAGAATTACAAAACCTTCCTTTTTCATTAGCTGATATTGACTCTCAGTTTTTATGACAAGGTTTAGGAATAGAAAGATTGAAGGAGTTTTTCATGATTTATTTTTGATTAATGTATCAATTTTCTTGCCGAAATATGATGCTATAAATAGAAATTGTATTTTTGATTTTACAATTAAGAATAGATTGCTATGGAAGATTTTTTTTCAGATGAATACTTTATGAAAAAGGCGTTGCAAGAGGCTGAAATAGCTTTTGAAAAAGGAGAAGTTCCTGTAGGTGCAATAATAGTTGTTGATAATAGAGTTATAGCAAGAGCGCATAACTTAACAGAATTACTAAATGATGTAACTGCTCATGCAGAAATGCAAGCGATTACTGCTGCTGCTGATTTTTTAGGAGGGAAGTATTTAAAAAAATGCACTCTATATGTGACATTAGAACCTTGTCAAATGTGCGCTGGGGCTTTATATTGGTCACAAATAGATAAAGTAATTTATGGAGCAAAGGATAGTACAAGAGGTTTTGTCGCTATGGGAACAAAATTACACCCTAAAACTATATTTGAAGGAGGTGTTTTAGAAGAGCAATGTAGCATGTTGATGAAACGTTTTTTTATTGAAAAAAGGAATTTAAATTAAAAAAGCTACTTGAAAAGCGAATAGTCTTATCATAATTGAACCTATGAAAATACTTTAAGAAATTCATCATCAATAAAACTTCAACAAGCTTAATTTGATAAATTTTAATGTATAATGCTTTTCAAGTAGTTTTATCTAACTAATGGATTATTCTTTACCAGTTAGTTGTTTTCCTTCTTTCTGAGTCATTAAACCTTTTTTGTTCTCTAAGGCTAGCACGAATTGTGGATCTATTTTTAAAGCCTCATCGAAAATCGAAATCGCCTTATCAAGATTACTTTTATCCATGTTAAACTCTATTAGTCCCAGTATGTTAAGGAAAGCAGCTTTTATAGGTGTTTCTAAATAACTATTTCCTTTTACAAAAATTCTAACTTTTTCCTCTTTAGAGTTTTGAAAGCCGTAATTGATAGTTGCTTTTGCTTCGCCAAAGCGTTGGATACTAAATTGTAATTGCGCCAATTCATAAACGTCTAAAACACTTTTACTTTTTGGAATTAAGGCTTCATAATTTTCAATAGCCTTTTTTAAATTATTTAATTTTTTAAACCCGATAGCTTTTGTTCTTAAAGCTAAATCAGAAGTCGAATTACCCACAACTTTGATCGCTTGCATTGGCTTATTAGCTTGTAAATACATGTAACCTAAAGTATCTTTTTTAGTTTGAGAAGGAGATAAAACTATTAAATGGCTTAAGCCTTCAATTGCCCCGTCCAAGTCATTATTTTCTAGCATCATTTTATAATACTTTTGATAATGAGCAGTTAATCCAGTTTCGGTAGTATTCTTTTTTTTATTTTTTTGAGCTTGCGTGCTAGTAAATATAACTAAAGCAAGGAAACAAAATATTAATTTTTTCATAGTAGTATTATTAAGGATGAGTATTACGAAAGTATCAAATTATTTTTAAATTCATAACATTCACAATCTGCATATTTTTTCAGAAACAATTTATTTAATATGCAAATTGTGAATGTTATGAATTATGGTAATTTCTTAATCAAATTGTATAGTACTTTTTACGATAATAGCATCGTTTATCACGAAAGGTTTTGGAATCATATTATCTTCTCGGTTAGGGATATTTAAGGATTTATTATTTAAAAGGTCATGTGATGTTTCTAGTAATTCCATATTTGGGATACTATCCTTATGGATACTAAAACTCAATTCTAATGGCTCATTATTTACAAGATGGTATGTAGCAATTTTAGAACTATTGTTATTGAAAAATTTAGAATCTATTTGTGTATTAATTATAGTTCCGTTAATACTGAAATTATGGAACATACTTTTTGTATTAGAATTGATTTCAATACTATTTAATTTTCGTTTAGGCATAATGCATAGTTGTATTTTCCGTTCCTGATTAATAATTGTATCTATGGATATATTAAAACTGGATTTAGGGAGCTCTATTGTATTTGCATTTGAAGAGAAGTTAAATTTAGTATTGTATTTACTACTAAGCGAAATGTTTGGTTGGTTACTAATGGTGTTTTTAAAGTATGGAGTGTTCCAATTATCAAGAATTTTATCATAGGTTAACCAATAGCTTTTTTCAGTATCATTGTCTTGTAAATATACTAAGCTATTAGGTTTTGGTTGTTCGGGAGTGAATTCATTGTTTAGGTGTGCAATAAGAAAAACGATTCCCGAGGTAAGTAATAGCAGATGACCTAATGATTTTTTTCTTCTTATAAAACCAAGGACAGGTAATAACAGCCCAAATAACAATACAACCAACAGATTTGAAGCAACAACAATTTTCAACCCTAAAGCAATTGGGAATTGCTGAATGAATGGTGCTAAAATAAAAATTGCAGGTAAGCATAGAAGTGTTGTGGCAAAGATACTAGGTTTGTCTTTACGTAGTAAGATAAACAATAACCCTATAGCAAAGAATAATGGAATGATAAAGAAACTAGCTCCTTCTAATTCTTGTGAAATTCCAAAATTAAGGAGTAGCCAAATGAAAATAGGAGCAACTAATAGCTCTTTGGTGTTTGTAGCAGTGTATACTTTTTTATAAATATAAAAAGTAATGCTTAAAGAAATAAGTACAAAAAACAAGATGTATAAATGCCCATTATAAGTAAAACCATGAAGTATTTCATTATAATGAGGATATAGTTGTAATATAGCTTTCCAACCGAAAAATCCAATACTCCCATTTATTAGTAATGCAGAAAATAAGGCTAAAAATCCTTTCCCAATTGCTGTTCCTTTTAATTTATGATGTCTTTTTCCATAAATTAAAATCAATATGAACAGAACAACTGCTATGATTACCAATGGTAAAATCCAAGCAAAAGGGTAAGAGTGCATTCCAAGAGGAGAATTGAAGTAGACATTATTTTCAGGACTTTTCAAGTTGGTTAAATCAGTATTTCCAAAATGATTTAATAATGGCATTAAATAACTCGCTTGATGTGATAAAGTGCTATTATCTAATCGTTCAGGGGTATCAAGAGCAGCATGATAGTCATAGTGATCGTCAATAAAAGCAAAATTAAACCCTTGTATGTTTGCTTCTTTCCTAAATACGGTTAAATCTGTATCGTTAGGTAATTTTTTATAGATGCTATAAGCCAATGAATTTGCTACGGGATATTTCGGATTTGCTTTTATAAATTCATTCATTAATGCAGCATTCCCATCGGTAGTTTCTACTAATGTAAATGATGGTCCACCGCTTCCTCTAGCTTCAAAATTTAATATTAAACCGATGTCTTTGGTCCATGGGTGTTCTTTTACAAATAAACTAGCGCCGTTTAAACCTAATTCTTCTCCATCAGTAAATAAAATGATAATGTCATTTTTATGAGTAGTTCCTTTTGCAATAAAAGCTCTTATTCCTTCTAATACTGTGGCAACTCCACTGGCTGCATCACTAGCTCCTTTAGAAGAATGCCCTGCACTATCATAATGACTCATTAACACTAATGCTTTTGAACTATCAGAACCTTTTATTCTTGCTGCTATATTTTTAACCTTAGCAAAAGCACCCCAATCACTAAAGCTATTTCCTTCTTGTATTTGTACAGTTAAACCTAGTTTTTCCAATTCTTTAATAATGTATTCTGAAGCATTTGCATGTGCATCAGTTCCTACTGCATGTGCATTACTTCCTAAGGTTTGGACATGTTTAAATGCTTTAGTATTTGAAAAATCTGAATTAGTAGGGTTATCAACAAAATTGTCATGCGGTAATAAGGTCTTGATACTTGTGTACACAGCAAGAGAAAATATGAGAAGGGCTATAATTTTTTTTAACATGTTATTTTTATTATAAGATTGAAAAAGTAAATAATTTTAAAAAAACATCAATATGATTGATTTTTCGATTCATAATAGATGAAATTAGTATCGAGAATATATCCATGTGATTTTTGATATAATTTCCGTTACTATATTTCGAAAATCACATGAAGGAATGGTACTTGTCATTCTTTTCTTTTTACCAATGCATAATATTCATTTTCTAAAGGCAGATATCCTTGATCGTACACAAAATAATATATAGTACCAATTTTTGTAGTATAGGTAGAGGTGAAGTATGTAAAATCAAATCCTTTTTCTATCAATTTGCTCCTTGATGTTTTGGTTTTGTCTTTTGGATTCAACTCCTCTAAAATTCGCCAATTTTTACGCAAACGATTGTTTACATTTCTGATCAAGTTTTTTGTGTCTTTATTAAACTTATTGTTGTATTCATTCCTACAACTATCATCACAAAATTTTTTATCTGCTCTCCCCATTATGGGTTTGTTACATTTTAAACAGGCCTTCTTTTCCATGTTATTTGTTTTTATATCTATAATGACCAATTATGGTATAAGAAAAAAGAATGTCCTCGGCTACTTGCCCACCGCCAATATTATGTACGATTAAATGTCGTCGATTATCTTCTGATTTTTTATCTACTACTATACCAATATGTGTAATAGCTCCTCCAAGGTTCCAACATACAATGTCGCCAGGCAGATAATCTTTTGCGTTTGTCGTTATTGCTTTTTGTGCATCATGACGTTTAAAGAATGTCATTAGGTTTGGGACTCTTCGGTGATCAATATTGGTATCGGTTTTTTTTAACCCCCATATTTTTGGATAAGCATTGAAGTTTTGTTTCATGTCTTCATGAACTTCTTTTTGTAAATCAACACCCATTTTCCGATAAGCTCGTATGATTACATCAGTACAAACGCCTTTTCCTTCAGGGACGTCACCGTTCGGATACTTTATTGAAAAATAAGTAGGATCGTAAATTATAGTATCATCAATGATTTCCATAGCACATACGCTTATTTGTTGAAAAAAATCTTGAGCATAGTTTATCTGTGTTGTTAGAGTAAAAGTAATGAGTAGGAGTGCTTTTTTCATTGCTTATATTTTAGTAGTTAGCTTCAGGTTTAGCTTGTCTTTTTCAGTAGAGAACCATTCCTCTTTTAAAATACTTAATAAGACGGCATCTGTTCTTTCTTTATTAGTAATTGAAGGAAACATATTTCTGAATACTCCTTCTTTTTTACAACCAACACTCAACATGGCTTTTATACTTCTTTCGTTATCTATATAAGAACTTAAGCCTATTCGTTCAAAACCGATGTATTCAAAAGCATATTCAAATAATAAATATTTACAATGTTTGTTTAAACCTGTCCCTTGAAATTTTTTACCATACCAAGTATATCCCATTCGAGTGGTGTTTAAAAAGATATTTATATCACAAAATCGAGTACACCCAGCATACATCTGTTTGCGTTTATCATAAACGATAAAAGTATAGGATGTTTTGTCTTCTCTAGCTTTGATGGCTTTATTAATGTAGTTCGTAAGATTTTGTTCTCCATCACCGCTAACAAAAGAATAATCCCAAATATTAGGTTCTAATGAAATACGGACTAAATGTGTGACATCTGAAAGCTGAATAGGTCGCAGTTTAACGATTTCATTTTCAAGAATGATATCGTTTTCAAAGTTAAACGGTATCATTTTATTTTATTTTTTTGAAAATTAGATTCCTTTTTGATAGCGATTAAATCCTTAACTTCTACTTTCCCTTTAGTAGGAATCATATTTTTCCAAACCCAATTATAATGTTCTATTATTTTTTTAGCGTTCAAGTGAGGTCTATCCCCAGTTGTATGTCCATTTTCAACAACTATAATATTATAATCCTTAGTTAAAGCGGATTGTATGGTAGCTTCAATACAAAAATCAGTAGCACAACCTACGATGTATAATTCATCGGTATTTAAAGCAATTAATTTGGATTGAAGTTGAGAGTTATAAAAAACATCATTAGCATATTTATTGATAAGGATGTCGTTTGGTTCAATAACCAAGTCGTCTAATAATTCCCATTCATTAGTATTAGGAATAAACTCGTTTGTTTGTGTACCGTCGTGTTGAATAAATAGTATTGGGAAATTATGTGCTCTAAAGAGTTGTGTAAGTTCATTGATTCTATGTACGGTTCCTTTAGTATCATACCGTGGAGTATTTTGTGTAAAAGAACCTTTTTGCATGTCAATAACTAATAACGCTTTTTTATTTTTCATTGATGTTATAATAACTAGCAACAAGATACAAAATATCCGTTTACAAACGCTTACAAATGGATGTAGTAAGGATTATTTTTTGATGAAGCGTAGAGTAGGTTTTTTGTCAAAGAGGATTAAATAATAACCTGGTTTTAATTTTGAAACAGGAATTTTTGTAGTACTGTTGATAGTAAGTTCTTTAATAATATTCCCTTGCATATTGGCTATTCGAATAAAAGTATCTTCTCTTAAATTAGTGATGCTGATATAATCTGAAGTAGGGTTAGGAAATACAGATAGTGTTTTTGTATCAACTACAATTACTTCTTCTGGAATGGATAGTTCAACTTTTGAAATAGCGTTTTCATCGGTAGAGGAAACATATAATTCATTATTATTAAATACGAGGTCGTAAGGAGCGTTAATTTCAGTTATAAAGGAGGTTGTTTTTCTTTGTTTGTCTGATAAATTGATTTTAGATATTTTATCGCCTAATAATTCTGTGATATATAATTCGTCTTTTTCTATATATAAATTCACAGGAAAATTTAACCCATCAATGATTAATTCCGGGGTTGAATCAATATTATTTAAGTTTAGTACTGAGATTTTATTGGTAAAAAATTCTACTACGTAAAGGTTGTTTTTATAAACGATTATATCAGATGGCGAATTGACGTAGGGTGCTACTATTTTTAATTCCGTTTTTTTATCAATAAGGGAAATTTTTGAAATTCTGTTTGCTTTATATTCTGCGATATATAGTTCATTTTGATAGTGATACATGCTAGAGGGCGAATTTAAATTAATAACGACATCAGTTGGGGATGCTGCTGGATTCGTTAAATTAATTTTTGAAATTTTATGAGCGCCGGCTTCTGCGATATATAATTCATTATCGATAATAGCTAGCGCAATTGGTTTTGCTAGGTTTATAGCAACATCAATCTGTTCTGGGTTTTTTTCAATAGGATTAATTTTAGAAACTTTGTTATGATGAATAAAGTATAATTCATTTTGATAGAAAACCATTCCCATTGGGTTATTCACTTCAGTAATAAGGTTTATTTGTTGCGCAGAGGAGTTAACTAAAATGAATAGTAAGCAAAGTAAGGAGTGTTGTTTTTTCATAAGTAGTTGAGTTCTCTGGGAGGCAATAGATCATTGGAAGCGAATCTATATCATATAGATTTTAAACGAATTATATTTTAATTTAGTATAAGGGGTTTTATTCGTTTACAAACGACTACAAACGTTTACAAACGATAGTAAGTGACTAACTACCGAATAAAACAAGGACTCTGATGTAACTTTGTGGTGTCGAAAACATAGGAACTCGATAGTATTAACTGTTTAACGATAGCCAGAGATGGCATACACAAAAAATTAAATTATGAGCACATTAAGAAACAAAGTACAGTTGATTGGGAATTTAGGAAACCAACCAGAAGTAATCACCCTAGAGAGTGGTAAGAAATTAGCAAAGTTTACAATGGCTACCAACGAGAGCTATAAAAACGCAGATGGAGAAAAAATAACCGATACTCAATGGCATAATATTATTGCATGGGGAAACACTGCACAAATCATTGAGCAGTATGTAAACAAAGGTGAAGAACTAGCTATTGAAGGGAAATTGACTTCCAGAAGTTATGATGATAAGGATGGAAATAAGCGCTATATTACAGAAATAGTTGTGAATGAATTATTGATGTTAGGAGGGAAGTAAACCTACCAGTGGAATAAAAGGCACCTATTTTAAAAGTCAAATAAATTAAAGTTTGTCATATTAATCCTGTCGAAGTTTTATTGCTTATCATTAGCTTAAAATATTTCGAGAGGATTAATGTGAATAATAAATTGACTTTTTCAGGCGTGCTCATTTGTATTATAAAGCGCTAATGCTGTTCGTAATTTATAGTTCAACCTTTTTTTCAAACGCTCTGGCTGAATCACTTTCATGCATTCTCCAAAACCTAAAATCAGACGTTCCAATTCGTAATTAATTTTCACTTTGATATTAATGTCAATACTTCCGTCAAGATACTGATGATCTATCGTTTGTGAGTGATGTAAAGGTTTGGTAATAACATAGGGAGCATTGCTTTTATCAATCCATATTTTAATATTTGATGCACGTTCTCCTTGGTTAACAGTTACTCCAATAGCATCTTTATAAAATGTATCAGGATCAAAACCTTGATCTAGATACGCTGTTTTTAAATCATAATCAATACTGATAATCCTATCTAAGGCTAAATTAGAAATACCATTTGCTCCAGTTCTTTTGCCAATTATAAACCAACGGTTATTATATTCTTTTAAGATATATGGGTGAAATGTAATTTCAGAAGATTCTTTAGCTTTAAAAGATTTGTAATTCAATTTCACGACTACTTTTTTAAGTATGGCTTGGTATAATTCATCTAGGTACTGTAAGCCTTTTAACCGATCATTCTTATCTAAATGAATAATTGATTGATGATCTTTTTGTGAAGAATGTACAGAATCTTCCAATCGTTGTAGTACACCATCCATTTCTTTAAATAAAGAGAAATCTTTAAATTGTCTGAGTACTGCAATAGCTTCACTCATTACTTTTACATCATTATCCGTAACAGGGATATTCATAATACTATATTCCTCCTCAGTATAGCGATAGTATTTTTTGTTGTACACTTCAATAGGTGCGTTATAGCCTAATTTATCACTACGCATTAATTGAATATCTAACTGAACAGTACGTTTACTTACATTAACATCTTTCCCCTCATATTCATAAAGCGCATTGGAACAGGCTTCAATTAAATCGTTTAACGTCCATTGCTTATAATTGTTTCGTAAACAGTTATCGATAGTTTTATAGCGTATTAATGCATTTTTATTAGCTGCCATATTATCGTTTGTTAATTAATTCTAATTCATGAGTTAGGTTAGCCCTTGCCACATCTTCATACTTATTTATGAAAATAGTAGTTGTATAAATTGATCCTTTATTAAGAAAATGTTCTAATACTTTTTTACGTCCTTTATAATACACAATATTAGGAACGGTTCTATATTCAGTACGGATCTTTTTAGAATAGTCAAGATACATTTCCCATGATTGACCGAGTATTGCCAAATCGAAATCAATCAAAAAAGCCATGTCACTAGAGTTTGAAGTATGTGTTTTGGTAGCTAATATGTGTGCTGAAATTTTAGTAGTGTCTACATTTTGTAATTTCAATTGATTTAATACTTTCACTGCAAAATCTGCACTTTTTTCTTCATTATCTTTTTTCCAAACATTATAGATAATATCATGATAAAATATAGCTAATGAGAATTCGGAGATATTTTCAATTTCCGAACTGTATATGTCAAGATAGTTAAACAATTCATTTAAATGCGTTAAGTTATGATATGCTCTAAAGGGTTCAGTGTAATGTCTGTATAGGGTTGACCATAATTTTTCAATAACAGTAATATCTGTTGTATACTGTAGTAATACTTTTTCAAAGCGATTTTTTAACTCCATTAAAATAAAATTTATCACTACCAGTCGAAAGTTTTAAGTAGAATGTAATTGTTGTCAGATTGAGCTTGTCGAAATCCGTAGTGAGTTTACTTTCATTAAAAATAGGAAATAAATTTTACTACGCAAAAAGATTGCGCAATAGAGTCGAATATTTGTACTGTTATTAAAAAAGAAATAAAAATGAAAGTCACAGGAAAGACATTAATCGATTTAGGATTTAGAGAAGGAAGATGGTTTAAGGGTGCATTAGTACATATAAATGAGAACGAACTTGAAGGAGAATTACTAACGAATTATTTAGAGCGATTTGAAATGCCACCAGTACAAGAATTGCATGAAGAAGCTTTGGCTTTTTCAATTAATATAAAAGCAGAAAACGAATTAGAAGCACAGAATGTTGATTCAGTAGTGTCTTCAATGGAAAAATTAATGCGAACACCAACAGTAGTTGACGGGGCTATTATGCCAGATGCTTGTCCAGCAGGACCATCAGGAACTATTCCGGTAGGTGGAGTAGTGGTTACTAAAAATGCCATTCACCCAGGAATGCATAGTGCAGATATTTGCTGTTCTGTGATGCTGACGGATTTTGGAAAAGCAGATCCTAAGGAAGTGTTAGATGCTGCACATGCAAGTACTCATTTTGGGCCAGGAGGAAGAAGTAGAGAACATCAGTTTCGATTCCCTGATGAATTGTTAACCGCGTTTAAAAGTAATTTTTTCTTAAACAATGATAGATTACTGGGGATGGCGAGAACTCATTTAGGGACTCAAGGAGATGGAAATCACTTTTTGTTTGTAGGGAAGTCTAAAAAAACAGGAAATACTATGATGATTACACACCATGGATCAAGAGGGCCAGGAGCATTATTGTATAAAAAAGGAATGCAGATAGCGGAGCAATTTAGAAAAGATATTTCACCAGAAACGTTAAAGCAAAATGCATGGATTCCATATAATACTGAAGAAGGTGAGAAATATTGGGAAGCATTGCAAATAATGAGAACTTGGACCAAGAAAAACCATACCTGTATTCATGATGCAGTATGTGAAAAAGTAGGAAAGCTACCTGAGGATAGGTATTGGAATGAACATAATTTTGTGTTTAAAAAAGGAGACTTGTTTTATCATGCAAAAGGAGCTACTCCATTGGATGAAGCATTTATGCCTGATATTACAGGACCAAGATTGATTCCTTTAAATATGTCCGAACCAGTATTAATTGTTACTGGAAATACTACTGTAAATAATTTAGGATTTGCACCTCATG
>Ga0209291_1001864_pt1 | contig 17982 bp, 13 predicted proteins | sample GOMGulsemesocosm_FD_184633 | JGI IMG/M metagenome (GOLD analysis project Ga0209291, IMG submission 184633) | Methane-oxidizing microbial communities from mesocosms in the Gulf of Mexico - GOM9B Gulf of Mexico (SPAdes) (version 2) | ecosystem: Environmental > Aquatic > Marine > Cold seeps...
CCGCCAGGAATCGGAGGAACAAAAGGGTATGAGCCTGTTGCTAGAATAAGTTTGTCGTAAGCGAACGATTCACCACTTTCTGTGGTAACCACTTTGGCAGACTTATCAATATTAGTAACTTTGGCATTAGTTTCAAAATTAACACCTAATTCGTCATAATGCTCAGGGGTTGTTAACGCAAGATCTTCTGCCGTTTTCCCAGCAAAGTATGAAGACAGATAAACACGATCGTATGCTAATCGTGATTCAGCAGATAATACTGTAACTTGGTAATCTTCATGTTTACTCATTTCTTCAACAAAGTGGTGGCCAACCATACCGTTGCCAACCACAACAATTTTAGCTTTGCTCGACAGCTGTTTATCTGAATTCATAAGGACAATCCTACTAATAGTGCGTGAATAAGATAAAACCCTTTTGTAGAAGCTCAACGTTCTATCAAGGTTTTATTCAACATAACTTTAATAGAGCAAGGTAAGTGCCATTCTTTTTTAGTGCTAAATAACAGTCACTTAACAAAACAACAAGTTACATAAATGGTACATATGCACTAGCTTGAGGACTAAAAGGCACTCCCACGGTGCAAGTACGAAGCAAGTTTAAAGAGCCTAACCTTGCTTAATAAGCAGCGATTAATTGAGTCTTTATTTTCATTAATGAGGAATTATGAAAGGTATTTTCTAGGGGATTCAATCTAGCCTGCACAGGGTTAGTCAGCATTAGTTAAGGCTAAAACCCTGTTAAGTTATCAGCCACTATTACTCCCGCAGTAGTGGCTAGTAGCAGTATTGAGATTAAATTTTTGCCGTTGAAATGGCATCGAAATTAGTCAGCTGAGGGTTAGCTTTCACCATGAATGTTTCAATAAACTGACTGGCCGGCATCGGTCTTCCGGTATAATAACCTTGCACATAATCACATTTATCGTCTTGTAAATATCGCAATTGGGCTGCTGTTTCAACGCCCTCAGCAAGTACATCTAATCCTAAAGAATGGCTCATCTGAATAATAGCTCTGGCAATAGATTTACTATCATCGTCATTCTCAAGGTCTGAAATAAAACTACGATCTATTTTCACCTTATGAATAGGAAAGCGCTTCAAATAGCTCAGAGAAGAGTAGCCGGTGCCAAAGTCATCCATGGCCAACTGAAATCCTGCATCGTGTAAGGCTTGCATCATATCAATGGCTTGGTCAACATTATCCATCACGGCACCCTCTGTGATTTCAAGCTCGATATAGTTTGCGCTAACATCATGCTCATCTAGGATACGTAGCATATTTTCTAAGAAGTCTTTTCGTCTAAATTGCACCGGAGAAATATTAATCGCCACTTTAACATCTGAAATGCCAGCATTGATAAAGTTTTTTATTTCACGACATGTTTGCGCTAAGACCCAATCACCTAGCTCATTGATTAACGCACTCTGCTCAGCAACAGCAATAAATTGATCTGGCGGAATCATGCCCTTCTCTGGATGGTGCCAACGTATTAATGCCTCGGCGCCAACCAGTGTTTTATGATCAATAGTGAATAGCGGTTGATAATAGAGTTCAAAATGGTCTTGTGTTAACGACTCAATTAGGTCTGTTAATATTTCCTTATTCTTTTGCAGTTTGGCATTCATTTCTTGAGTAAAGAAACGAATCACATTACGACCATCATCCTTGGCCTGATACATGGCAATATCAGCATTCCTAAGCAGTTCTTCACTATTCTCAGCATCATCAGGAAACATAGTCACCCCGATACTACTGCCCATATTAATCTTATTTCCGCTCACTTCGATTGGTTTTTTAAGTAGTTTATTGAGTCGTTGAGCAACAATAACTGCATTTTCAATGGTCTTAACCTTATTGATAATAAAAGCAAATTCATCACCACCTAACCTAGCAACCGTATCCATGTCACGTCCGGTATCGGAGAGCCTTTTCGCCACTTCTTTCAGTAGTTCATCACCGACTTCATGACCCATGGTGTCATTAATTATTTTGAAGTTATCTAGATCCATAAAAAACACGGCAAACTTATGTCCATTACGTTTAGACAGCGCTATCGCTTGTTGTAGCCTATCTTGAAATAATAAACGATTCGGTAAACCAGTGAGTGGATCATGCAATGCCAGGTGCTTTAATTTTTTCTCCGCTTGTCTACGTTCCTTGATTTGTAACTTTAAATTCCGGTTGTTACTGTCTAAGGCTTTTTTTGATTGATTAAAATGATAAGCCAACAAACCAAATTCATCTTTTCTGCGATCATCGAGCAAACCTGTACGAGCATGTCCTCCATCTGAAAGGGTTTGTTGAAGCTGCTTAACCATTTGATACATAGGTACTATTAAAGTACGTCGACAATAGATGAAACCAAAAAATGCGGCTATTATCAAAATGCCGATGAGCAAAATTAAAATCAAATTTGCCACTTTACTTGCACTGCTGATCGCCACTTCTTGTGGCGTGACCACAACAATTTTCCACAGTGTTTTTGGCATGATGAATACCGAGACGTTCACTGGCTTACCCAGTAAAAAATCTTGTTTAGAGATCACTGAAATTGTATCCGAATGATGATGTAAGCTCGGATCACGCAAGGCTAACATATTCGCTACCATTAACTGGCTATCCTCAGGAGATATTTGCTTACTCTGCTTCGTAATACTCTGAGCTAGAAGAATATTTTCGTCTGTCAGCGCTTGACGAAATGATTGGTTTATCTTAGTTAACACACTGGCAATGGGTTGAAACACTGCCTGCTTTTCTGCTAATTGATTTACGGTAATATACTCTTGAGTTAAATTATTATGATCATTGTTACTGACTTTAGTTAACTGTTCATCAGGAAAGGATAAAAATTTATTATTTCGATCAACAGCATAAGCGTAACCGCCAAGCTTAGCACTGCCCTCGCGTAATATACTCTTCAGTTGCTGCAGACTAACGTCAACCGTGGCGCTGCCTGAGAATTGTTGTTGGTTGAACATTGCTACTGTGCAAGTAACCATTGGCGACAAAGTATACGGGTCCATATAAGACTTTGACCAGAGACACTCCCCAGGTTTGCCATAACGACCTAGCACATACCACTCTTCATTATGATAACCCGTACCATCCACATCATTATATTGATCAAAATATTGTAAATTTCCCTTACTGTCACGGCCCCAAAAGAAGCTACTTCTGTCTAAGCCTGTAGTGAACTGATTGGGTTCCGGCCATACTCCGCCGCCAGTAATAAAACTTTGGCTTTCTTGTATATCAATCATTTGAGGAATGACTTGGTGAAATAATTGTGGGTCTTTCGGTAATGTCTCTCCTGCCGCGGCCAAATTTCGAGTCAAGGTTTCGGCTATATTAATGTGCAATGATATCTCTGATACGATGCGTGAACCCGTCTCATCAATTAACTCTTTATTTTTGTTAACGAGATAATCTTTAGCGACGAGATCAACGACCATATACGTTGCTGCGATCATAACTAAAAACAATAAAGTAAGACCAAAGGAGAACTTAAATAAAATGGTATTTTTGGGTCTGACTATCGGTCGAGTTGAAGACATCCCTTCTCCTAGAAGCTGGCTATTTTAATAGTGAACAAATGAGTGGCTCGATAATTTATTGGTAAATTACTATATAACTATGGCTTGAATTGCTAATTTTCAAACCAAAAGTAACTTAGTAATTCCCCTTTATGTTTCGCTATCCGATAAAGATAAAATCAATAAACATTAGCATTGATTTTTGCTTAAATTCAACTGAATATCAATAGGTCGTAATGTCGTGTAATAGTGTATCTATTGCTAGCAAAACATACTCAAAGAGATTGGCGAAGTACCATAAGAGAAAGTAAATTAGCCTGTCTTTCTGCTGCGTTGGTGGCTTAGGAGGATAGACAAGATGAAAAATATAAGCGGCAGATGATTTTATATTTCTCCACCCATAGGGAATACAGAGGCAAAAGTATCTTAATTAGTGATTTTACCTTAGCACTACTAGGACCTCAAACAAAGCTGCACTGTCACTGTTTTTTCCAGTACAGAATTTGTTTGAGTATAAGTTTTCATCCTGAGTTATTCATCACTAATTAACTTGAATTAACTCGACCGTGCCATCTTCGCGAATTTCAGTCATCGAACCTTTTGGCTCTTTCATAAAGAGCAAAGTTACAAAGCCTAAAACTGCGGTTGCCGATATAACATAGAAGAAGGTTTGATAACTCACCATAGATAATACGGTTAGGTATACCACAGCACCAACATTACCATAAGCACCCGTCATGCCAGCAATTTGCCCGGTTAAGCGACGTTTGATTAACGGCACTGCTGCAAACACTGCACCTTCGCCTGCTTGAACGAAAAACGAACAAGCCATTACCGTAAGTACAGCTAGGATCAGCGGCCAAGAGCTATCAATTAATGCCATAGCCAAGTAGCCTAACGCTAAACCTGCAGTTAAAATTAGCAAGGTTTTTTTGCGGCCAAACTTGTCACTTAACCAACCACCACCAGGTCGCGACATTAGGTTCATAAAAGCATACAAAGAGGCAAGCAAGCCGGCATAAACCATATCTAAACTAAAAGTCTCTGAAAAGTATAATGGCAGCATTGATACCACAGCTAATTCAGAACCAAAGGTAGCGAAGTATAAAATGTTAAGTACAGCGACTTGTTTGAACTGATATTGATGAATTTCAGCCACTTCTTGGTGAAATAAGTGACCATTTACTTGGTAGGTTTTTCTCACTTCAATAATAAATAATACTACTAAACTAACATAGGCGACTATGCTCATATTATCGGATAATAAACTAACGCCATGTGGTGATAACTTCCAGGTAAGTAAAGCCAAGGCACCGTACATAGGTAACTTCATTAACAGCAATAAATAAAAATCACCGACACTAGTCACTTCCATTGCGCCAGTTTGTTTCGGCTTAAAGTAAGTTGCACCTTTAGGGGTATCAGTAACATTGGCATACCAGATAAAGCTGAAAAGAAGACTCATTAAACCCGTTAAGGCAATGGCATACCGCCACGCCTCTTCAATACCAAAGGTTTTACCAATAAAAAGTGCCAATACAGGTAAAGACATCGCAGCGGCTGCTGAGCCGAAATTACCCCAACCACCATAAATACCTTCTGCCGTGCCTAATTCATTGGCAGGAAACCATTCACTGACTAATCGAATACCGATAACAAAACCAGCGCCGATAAAACCCAGTAAAAACCGTGCTAATGCTGCTTGCTCGAAATCTTGAGCAAAGGCAAACATAAAACAAGGGATACTACAGACGGCTAGCAATACCGCAAAGGTTAGCCGAGGACCATATTTATCCGTTAACATACCAATGATTACACGCGCTGGTATGGTTAAGGCGACATTTAAAATAAGTAACGTTTTTATTTCACTACTACTCAATCCTAAACTATCAGCAATAACCGCTAATAATGGTGCATGATTAAACCACACCATGAAAGTGATAAAAAAAGCCATCCAACTTAAATGGAGGATTTTCATTTTGCCGGTAAATGACCACAACTTAATACCAATTTGGTTACTCATTATTTTTCTCCATAAAATTTAATTAACTTTAATAGAGCAAACACAATGCCAGTAAATGAAATTATTTATTACCTATGATTTTCATGTGGTTAGAGTTTTTTCTGTTTTTTATTTATAGTGTAAATGCACTATTTTTGTCTAAACGCACCTAGGAAGTGCGTAGTGAGGTGGGATTTATTGAGAGAATTTAAAGGGAGCGAACCGAATATGATCCAGATAAGTACTTAACAGACGTTAAGGTACTCTTCGTGAATAATTTTATCACCTTGCCAGGTTTGAATGTGTTTCCCAGTAAACTCGTTAAGAGTCTCATCGACGCCAATCATTTTGTAGAGAAAAGTCAACTCACTCATATTACCGGTAACTTTCTGGGAAATGAGCTGTATGTCAAATGAAGTAATTGATTCAACAAAGCCACTTTGTTTCTCATAAGCCTCACGCATGGATTGAGCAAATAAATCTCCATTACTTAGCATAGTGACGTCGGCATGATAGTACTTTTCACATAATGCGAGTACTTGACCAGTTGTGTTCATCTTAATGAAGTCTTCAACAAAATGTTGCATAAATTAATCCTTTAATTGACTAGAAATAGCTAATGGCACTATAGCATATTAATTTATTGATCCCTTAGCGACACATTATGCAACAGCACAACCTATACATTTAGTAGTGTAATGGTGCATTGCTACATTTTCTGGCTGTACTTTGGTGCAGCCACGAGTCAACCAACAACAAATAAAAGCTAAATAACAATGGCTTATAATTTGGCTTGGTTTTTGCTCTGTCTTCTTATTATTAATAATTTTCATATCAACTACATCAGGTTTTTTCATGAGTAAGTCGTCTTTAAAACAGAACTTTTTATCCTTCCAAGGCCGGTCCAGAATTTTGCATAGCACGTGGTTAGCATTCTTCATTACCTTCCTTGTTTGGTTTAGCCATGCTCCACTCATGTCCACTATAAAAGCGAGCATGGGTTTAACAGACATTGAAGCTAAAATATTACTTATATTAAATGTTGCCTTAACAATCCCTGCACGTATTGTGACAGGAATGTTAGTCGATAAATACGGCCCGCGTAACTCTTATACGGCAATGTTAGTGGCTACCGCGGTATTATGTTTTTTCTTTGCTTTTGCACAAAGCTTTGAAACCTTAGCCTTAGCCAAATTTTTAATGGGCTTTGTTGGCGCCGGTTTTGTTATTGGCATTCGTATGATCAGTGAATGGTATCCTGCCAACCAATTAGGATTAGCTGAAGGTATTTATAAAGGTATGGGCAATGTAGGCTCTGCAGTAGGCGCAGGTACTTTAGTTTATATTGCTAGCTTATTTGGCGGTGAAGATGGCTGGCGTTATGCTATTGCTTCTACAGGTGTTTTAGCATTGCTTTATTCTGCCTTTTATTACTATGCCGTAACCGATACACCGGTAGGCTCAACCTACTTTAAACCAAATAAATCTGGTGGTCTTGAACTTACCAGCAAACGAGATTTTATTTTCTGTTTATTGTTTAATATACCTATGGTAGCAGCATTAGCCGTTTTAACGTGGCGAGTAACCGATGCAGGCGTTGTTGCAGGTACAGGTGGCGAAGTCATAGTTGGCGCAGGTTTACTTAGTGATTTTGCTTCTTATGTTATTTATGGTTTGTTGTTAGCGCTTATCTCATATCAATCATGGAAATTATTTCAAGTAAATAAAGATATGTTGCAATCTCCTCCTATGGATGAAATTTTACAATATAAGTTCAAGCAAGTAGCCATTTTAAGTATTGGTTATGCGGTTACTTTTGGTGCTGAGTTATCCGTTATTTCAATGCTAGCTCAATACTTTGAAAATCAGTTCTTAGTAGCGGCCGCGGCAGCTGGTGTATTTGGTGCTTGTTTCGCTGCGGTAGACGTACTTTCTTGCCCATCTGGCGGCATGATTAGTGATAAGTTTGGTCGTAAATTACCATTAATATTATTATTAAGTGGTGCATCAATAGGTTTTGGCGTTATGTCATTAATTACGCCAGAGTGGCCACTTGCTGCAGTAATTGCCACCATGATGATATGCTCGTTCTTCTTAGGCTCCGCAGCCGGTTGTGTCTTTGCGGTAGTGCCATTAGTTAAACGTAAATTAACCGGACAAATTGCCGGTACCGTAGGTGCCTATGGTAACGTAGGTGCCGTGGCATTTTTACTGGTTTTTTCCTTTGTTTCTCCTTCGGTATTTTTTGCCACTATTGGTGCAGGTGTTGCCTTTGCTGCTTGTTGTTCATTATTTTTAGATGAACCTAAAAAGACTATGGCCGAAGTGATGCCCGATGGCACGGTGCAGATGATTGATGTTCACTAAAACATCACAATACAGGGAATAATACTATTCCTATTAAGTTTGTGCTCTGATTGTGCATAGAGAAAATAAATTAGGACAAGGCGCTTGATTGAGTAATAGCAGACTATTGGGATTAAGAGCAACGCAGGCGTGGATTATTTTAACCAGTACAAGTGGGCAATAATTTAATGGAATTGGTATAAATATGGCCGATAATTTGATGAGAGAATTAAGCTTTACTGTAGCGCAACGTTCTGTAGCGGGTAAAAAGCTCCAGAACGAAGATGCCATTGGCATTCGACTGCCTAAAGGCGCAACATTAAGCAATAAGGGCGCCGTTGCCGTTATTGCCGATGGCGTTAGCGCTGCCGAGGCAGGTAAGGAAGCCAGTGAAACCTGTGTGCGAAATTTCTTATATGATTATTATTCTACCCCTGATAGCTGGAGTGTAAAAAAATCAACCTCGCAAGTACTAACCGCACTTAATCGTTGGTTATATGGTCAAGGCCAGCAATATAATGATGCGCAAAAAGGTTATATCAGTACATTCAGCGCCATTATATTCAAATCACAAACCGCACATATCTTTCATGTAGGTGATACCCGTATTTATCGTTTACGTCATGGTGAATTAGAGCAACTTACTCGCGATCACAGTACTTTTGTCAACGCAAAACAAAGCTATCTAGCAAGAGCAATGGGCTTAGATGTAAAGCTTGATGTTGACTGTCGTAGCATAGACGTTGAACAAGGGGATATTTACTTTCTAAGTACTGATGGCATCCATGATTTTATTAAACGTAAAGAATTATCGGCCTTTTTAAACGAACTAAAACCCGACAACGCTGAGTCTTGTTTTGAACTGGCCTGTGAAAAAATCATTGAGTCAGGCCTTGCTAACGGCAGCGGCGATAACCTAAGTTGCCAAATTTTACGTATTGATTCGCTACCCACTAAAACAATGAATGAGGTTGGCCGTAAATTATCTGAATTACCCTTCCCGCCTTTTTTAGAGGACGGCATGATTTTAGACGGCTACCGGATTGAGAAATGCTTACATGTTAATAATCGCAGTCAAGTGTATGTTGTCCGTGATGTAGATAGCAATGAGCGTTATTGCATGAAAACACCCTCTGTTAATTTTGACGACGACTTAGCTTACATAGAACGTTTCATTATGGAAAGCTGGATGGGCAGTCGCATATCTAACCCCCATGTCGTTAAAGTAGTGGAGAATAATAAAGATAAAAACTGGCTTTATTATTTAACTGAATATATCGAAGGGCGTACGCTCGAGCAATGGATAAAAGAGAACCCAAAACCCGCAGTACAAGATGTGACCTACATTCTAGTACAAATAGGTAAAGGGTTGCGAGCAATGCATAGACGCGAGATTTTGCATCAGGATATTAAACCGGGCAATATCATGATTGATAAGAATGGCGAAGTCACCATTATTGATTTTGGCTCTTGTTACAGTAAAGGCATTGCTGAAATAGCCACCCCGCTTGACGAACCGGGTATACTGGGTACGGCTGGCTACTCAGCGCCAGAGGTTGTTATTACTGGTAAAAGTACCGTGCACTCGGAAGTATTTTCATTAGCGGTGCTCGCTTATGAAATGTTAACAGGAAAAGAGCCCTTTTCAGGTAAACTCAATAAATGTAAAACCAGTAAAGATTACTTAAAAACCAAATATGTTCCCTGTTTTAATGAAAATCCCTTGGTGCCTATATGGATAGATGGCGCAATAAAAAAAGGACTTAGATTCAACCCCGAACGGCGTCATGAAGATATATCAGAATTGTTACACGAGCTACAAACGCCTAACTCTAAATATACCACGACACACAACGCGGTATTTATGGATAAAAATCCATTATTATTCTGGCAAATTATGTCGGTAGTTTGGTTTATCGCTTTTATGGTATCAATAGCTTGGTAACTTACTCATTCAGTATGCCATACATATTATCCCTGCTCTGCTGTTGGTTTGCGAATAACGCCTACCTCTAAGGCTTCAAACCAATCTAGAAATCGCTTAACATCGTCGCCTTTAAATATACGCCCGTGCTGCGGGCACATCATATCTACATCTAATTTACGTACTCGTCTTACCCAATCATTTTTTGCTTCATTTGATGGCATCCAGCGCTGATGGAACATTTTCATTTTAGGTATGTGTTCATCAAAATCATCAACAAATATAGGTGCATCAACACTCTCTAATGCAGCACCAATATCACCTGACATTAATATTTTAGCCTCTGCATCATAAACATTAAAATTACCTGAAGAATGCAAATAATGCGCAGGAATAAACTCTAAATTCACTTGATCTATTTTTAACGCGCTGCCTTCATCTGGAATTGCTGAGTAGCTGATGTTATTCATACCAAAGTGTTTGATAAAGCTCTCCCAGATCCAAGGAGAATGCAATGTTGCCGACGGTAACGCTTGGTCCCACAAACCAAGTGACGAAATGATGTCCGGGTCTTGGTGTGATGCAAAAAGGTGGGTTATTTTATCGGCGGGCAATTGTTTAATAACAGCTGCAAGCATAGATGAAAAAAGCTCGATACCACCTGGGTCCATTAAGAGAGCATTCTTATGAGTAATAACGATATATTGATTAGTATCAATAATTTCATTAGGTTTGTCATCATCACGACCAAACATTAACCAAGTATGTGATTTACTCTCAAAAAGCTTATGCGTTTTCATCTATCTTCCTTATTTTATTAATATTTTTGGAATGACTAGTGTTCTTCTAGGGTAGAAACCATTTGTTGTGAGTAGTGAATGTGGTCTTTAATTTTACTGGCTGCACCTTCCACATTATTTGCAACATTAATGAGTGCCTCTTGATATTCAATGCCCGCTTGTGAAGCTTCTACACGAGATAAAGTAGCTAAAATTACCGCGTTACGTAACTCATTACTTAGCATAACAAGCTCTTCACTGAGACGTTCTATTTGCCTTTTATAGCTTTGATCGAGTTGGCGTTGTTTAGTTTGGCAACGTTGATAAACCGCATTTAAGCTACTGATAAATGGAGAGTCTTTCGCTTTTATAAAAACGGTATTAAAGTGCGCTATTGCAGAGTCTGCCCGTACTTTATCGGCAGAGGTTTGACTTAATGTTGCCGCCAACTGATTGATACTGCGGGATGATTTAATGGTGATATCAGCCAAACGGTCAATAAAATCCGTCAAAGGCCGAAAGCCTGCAGCTCGCTCACCTGCGCGTAATGCGACAGCCCGAGCGTTACTGGCAGTCAAGGAGAGTTGTTGCGCAATGTGAGTCGCTTGGTCAAGCTTTGCAGCAATTTCTGCGACACAAACAAAGTAATTGTTTGAAAGTTCTGTCATTTGTTTTGTTATCTAACCAAGGGTCTATTAACTATAGACTCTGATAACAAGGCATGAGGTTTGATTTATTGATCTAAATCAAACTTGTGACAGACAGTTTATTCCTAACGCGCATGCTTTTTAAAATACAGTGATTATTTTACTCTTTGGGTATAAAACTCACTAATATATTGACCCCCCTTAATTTTTGCAATTAAACGTAGCTTGTAGCTATCGCCTTTATTAGCCAATAAATCACTTAACGGTGTATTACTACGCCAATAATAAGGGCTCTTTTTCATACCTAAAGGATAAGCTGTCATCTTGTCACTTTTATCAACTAAAAATAATGTCGCGCTATCTAATGGAAAAGTTGAATTAATTTCAGTAACGCCAGCCTCATCAGAAACATTTATTTTAAATTCACCAGAGATAAGTACACAGCTTTTATTAGCAACATCACAATGCCCTTCTGGCGCTAATTGAATAATTTTATTCTCATCAGCTTGGTTTTCTTTATAAAGATCTGCACCGACAAAGCCAAATATCGCTAAAAAAGGTGCAACCATAAAAGCAATTTTAGTGTGTTTATTCATAAGATTGTCTTCTTAATAGATAATATGACTCACGGTTAAATAGTCATATTTAGGAAAATTTAATAAAGACTTCTTTATCACTGACAATGGTTACTTGCCCGTCAGTAATAACGTCTTCAGACTGAAAGAATGGAATATAGTAATTAGACTTATCGCATAATCATAGAATCAAATTACTGTATTTCATTTTTATGTATAACGTAGAGCTTAACAAAAAAGGCTAAACGACGGTTTATATAAATTGTCGAATAGCCCTTTAATTTTATCCTGACGTGAGCTAAGTCACGTCTAATCACATAACGTACTAGTGATCATGCGCTGCGCTAACAGCTCCAGGAACACGCATGTTCTCTACCATTGCTTGAATATGAGCTGGCGCTGGACCTGTTACTTTAAGTACCGCGAACGCTACTGCAAAGTTAACTAATGCACCAACTGAACCAAATGCGTTAGGAGAGATACCAAAGAACCAATCAGGACCCATATCACCTAGGAACGAAGTACCTGGGATAAACATAATACCTTTATGTTGGAACACGTATAACATTGTTACACCGATACCTGCACACATACCTGCGATGGCTGCTTTACCACTCATTTTCTTAGAGAAAATACCCATCATTAATGCAGGGAAAATACTTGAAGCAGCTAGACCGAAGGCTAAGGCAACCGTACCTGCGGCAAAGCCAGGCGGATTCAAACCAAGATAACCGGATATTAGTATGGCTATTGTCATGACAATACGACCTGCTAATAACTCATTTTTCTCTGACAAGTCTGGTGTTAACACCCCTTTCATCAAATCATGAGAGATTGAGGATGATATCGCGAGTAATAAACCGGCTGCTGTTGATAATGCAGCGGCTAGACCACCGGCAGCTACAAGAGCAATAACCCAGTTTGGTAAGTTAGCAATTGCCGGGTTAGCAAGTACCATGATATCACGGTCAACTTTAATCATTTCATTGGTTGCTTTATCAGCAGTGTACTGAACTTTACCGTCGCCATTTTTATCTTCAAACTTCAATAGGCCGGTTTGTTCCCAATCTTTAAACCATTGTGGACGTTCAGCATACTCAAGATTTTGACCTGCTGTCGGTTCAATAGTATTCATTAGGTTTAAGCGAGCCATTGCACCAACTGCCGGAGCAACAGTGTAAAGAAGACCAATAAAGACTAAAGCATAACCTGCTGAAGCACGTGCTGCTTGTACTGAAGGTACAGTGAAGAAGCGCATAATTACATGAGGAAGACCCGCAGTACCAATCATCAGAGACATGGTATAAGCGAACATATTCAAGCCACCGCCTAAATTCGCTGTGGTGTACTCTTTAAAGCCTAAGTCAGTAACAACCATATCTAACTTATCAAGTAAGTAAACACCGCTACCGTCGGCTAACGTGCTACCTAAACCTAGTTGCGGAATTGGGTTACCGGTAAGTTGTAATGAGATGAATACTGCTGGAATAGTATAAGCAAAAATCATTACTACATACTGAGCAATTTGCGTGTAAGTAATACCTTTCATACCACCTAATACAGCGTATACCCAAACAACGAACATGCCGATGCCTAAACCTAAACCGTAATCAACTTCTAAGAAGCGAGAGAATGCAACACCCACACCTTTCATTTGACCTATGATGTAAGTTAATGATGCAATAATCAAACAGGCTACCGCAACAATACGAGCAGCTTTTGAATAATAACGATCGAAGATGAACTCAGGTACAGTGAACTTACCGTGTTTACGCATGTATGGCGCTAATAACATTGCCAATAATACATAACCACCAGTCCAGCCCATTAAGAAAACTGAACCGCCGTAACCCATGAAGGCAATCATACCAGCCATTGAGATGAATGACGCAGCACTCATCCAATCAGCACCAATCGCCATACCGTTTTGTAATGGGGTAATACCACCGCCCGCTACGTAAAAATCACTGGTTGAACCCGCACGAGCCCACCAAGCAATAGCAAAGTATAAAGCAAAAGTGCCAAATACCGCGATGTAAGTATATAGTTTTAACTCATCCATCTCTTAGCCCTCCGCGTGATATTTTTTATCAAGTTTGTTCATTTTGGCACCATACCAAAAGATCAAACCTAAAAATGAATAAATTGAACCTTGCTGTGCAAACCAAAAACCAAGTTTGTACCCACCTAGACGAAATTCATTTAGCGGCTCTACCAGAAGTAAACCTAAGCCAAATGAAACAACGAACCAGATTGCAAGACAGATAAAGATCAAGCGCAAATTTTCTTGCCAGTATGCTTCTTTATTTTCTTCCACAATAATCTCCTAGCGACATAACGTTATTAGCGATTTATTATTTTATTTCGCTTTGTAACGCCCTTCTTAAAGTTAGTAATAATTTTATTTATCATTTAGAAAAAGTATGGATATAGATTTATGTCACGACTTACCGGGAAGAGTATTAGTGACAAAAATCCATATTCAACTTTAACTGTTAATCAATCTAACAAGCTTTGTTTTGAGGGGGTATTAGCCTTTAGTCTAGATTGTAACAAAAGCTTACAAGCAAGATAAAACCTGAGTAAATAGTCTATTTATCTCAAAATGTTGCTACGGATTAACTATCATTTTAGGCCGTAAAGAGCAGCTAGGGAGAGTTATTCATTATTATTGATACCCTCAAACTTTAGTCTAGGTTTAGCCAATAACACTTGTCTATACGGCAACAAAACTCTAAATTAGCACTATCAGTATTATTTACTCATTACTGCCTAATAGCGGAACAAGTCATGGATAACGAACTTTCAGAAATCAGTAGCTTTATTCACAGTATCCCCCCATTTGATAGCTTGCCCAAACAGGTGTTAGCGCATTTGGTTCGCGAATTAAGCATCAATTATGTGAGAAAAGACGATAACTTGCCGCCAAAAGGTATTAACGAGCCAAGATTATACATATTACGAAAAGGGGCCATCAGTTGTCTTTCTGCTGATGGTGAACTGGTTAGTCGCCTAAGTGAAGGTGACCTATGTGACGCTTTTTATCATAGTGATATCAATACCCTCAGAGATAGCCAAACGACAGTAGCAAATCAGCTTGTCGTTCATACCGATGAAGACTGTTTAGTTTATAGTGTCGAAGCGAGTGTACTGCATGGCATAGGTGAACGCTTCCCTAGTATCAGTGACTATTTCGGCCAAAATTCTGCTCAACGATTGAAAAGTAAAATGAGTCAGGTTAATGAAGAAGCTATTTTGTCTTCAACCTTAATGAATACCTCGGTTAGCGATTTCTATCAAAGTCCTGTCGCCTCAATTAACGCCGATCAAACGATTCAACAAGCAGCCATGCAAATGAATGAGCAAGGCTACTCTTGCTTAGTGGTAATTGAAAATGACATGCCTATTGGCATTGTTACTGATAAAGATATTCGTCGACGCTGTGTAGCTACTGGATTAGCCACGACTGTAGCTATTAGTGAAATCATGACGTCTGACATGTGCACCATCGACGTAAAAAGCAACGCCTATGATGCTTTAATGATGATGACAGCAAAGCATATACATCACCTTCCCGTCACCAAGCATGACAATCTTGTTGGTATGGTTACCGTCACGGACTTGATCAATAATGAAGGCCATAATGCCATTAATTTATCTAGCATTATTCATAAGGCAAATACTATTACTGAATTGAAGGAAATTAGTCATTTGTTGCCTAAACTTCAAATCCGATTAGCCAAGTTAGGCAGTAGTGCCGACCATGTGGGTAAAAGTATTAGCGCGATTACCATGGCTTTTACCAAACGTTTGATTGAAATGGCTGAGTACAAGTATGGTCAAGCGCCGGTACCTTATGCCTGGCTTGCTGCTGGTTCGCAAGCAAGGCAAGAGCAGCTTGCTCATTCAGATCAAGATAATGCCATTATTATTTGTGATTCAATGAAACCTTACGATGACGCTTGGTTTGAAAATTTGGCCACTTTTGTCTGTGATGGTTTAGCCGAATGTGGTTTTATTTATTGCCCTGGCGATATTATGGCAACTAACCCCAAGTGGCGACAACCGCAAAAAAAATGGCATAGTTATTTTACTGACTGGGTAGAGACACCTAGTCCCAAAGCACTCTTAAATAGCAGTGTATTCTTTGATTTAGAGACTATTTATGGTGATGTATCTTTACTTAACAAGGTAAGAAAACAACTGCTAAGTAAAACACAAAATAGTACACTCTTTATCGCCCATTTATCTAAAAACGCCTTGAATTTACGCCCCCCACTAGGGTTTTTCCGTGATTTTGTTTTGAAACAAAGTGGTAAACATAGAGCGACCCTAGATTTAAAACATAATGGCATAGCACCCGTAGTCGATTTAGCCCGAATTTATGCTCTGGCTGAAGGTATCAGTGCGGTAAACACCATTGAGCGAATTCAACAAGCAGCAGGTACCTCCTCAATTACAAAAGCATCGGCAGAAAACTTAATTGATGCTTATGAGTTTCTTGGCATGTTAAGGGTTGAGCATCAGGCGAAAAAGTTAATTCGCGGCGAGAGTCCCGATAATTACTTATCACCCAAAGAAATATCAAAACTAGAACGTGAGCACCTTAAAGACGCATTTAAGGTAATAAAAAGCTTGCAAGATGCTAGGCAATCGAGCTACTAATGCCTACAACTATGTTAGCAAATTCAACATTCTGTGGCTGGCTTCTTGGTTATGAAGCCAAGCGTAAAAAATTATTAAAAAAAGCGCCAGCTGGTGCATTGCGAGATTTTCTATCTGTACCTTTGCCTAATCTAAATACACCTGTTAATAAAGTTGAGATATTAGCCGTTGATTTTGAAACTACCGGCCTTGATGCTAAACAAGACCAGTTGTTGAGTGTTGGTTTTATCACGCTAAAACAGCAACAAATGTCACTCAAAACAAGTTACCATCAAATAATCAAAACCCAAGCACAGCTTGAAGAAAGTAATGTCATCATTCATCACATTACCGACAGCCAAAAAGAACAAGGGCAAGCGTTAACCACTGTCGTTGAAGCCTTGCTAAAAGCCTTAGCGGGTAAAGTAATGTTGGTACACTTTGCTCGGATTGAGAAGCAATTTTTGACCCAAGCGTGTTATGCGCTTTATGGCATGGCGCCTATTTTTCCTATGATAGATACCCTTGCACTAGCAAAGCGCCAGTTAGATAAACGCGATGTTGCCTACGATCCGTCAGAGTTGCGGCTAACTAACTTGCGACATAAATTTCAACTACCAGAACATCATGCCCATAACGCATTAAACGATGCGATTGCCACGGGTGAATTATTTATGGCACAAATGAGCAAAGCCAATCGAGACGGTAAAATCACACTTAAAGATGTATTACTATAGCCACTGAATCATTGACTCTGTGTGTCGGTTACTCTTTAAGCTGATTTATACCTTTGCACACAATAGAGCAAAAATAGATAAATAATTGACTCTATAGAGCTTTTTCTCTGGTCGTCTTGAGTTACAATTGAACTATTACATCAAGATAGCCAATAGCTCTAAAGGATGCTCATGAAAAATTTATTGAACGCAGAAAATAGCGGTACACCGTTAATCGTCATAGAAAAATCAGCTTATCAAGCATGGCTTGAAAACCAAGACAAGCAGAATCAAACCTGGTTATCAAACACGCAATTTAACGGTGACGGCTTAGCGCTTATCCCGAATAACCAAGGCGAAGTCGGCCAAGCTTTATTTGTGGTTAGTGACGCAAATGATTATTTTTCTTGTGGCGACTTAATCAAGAAATTACCTTTTGGGCAATATTTATTAGAAGCCGAATCTGAGCACGTTGAAGCGATTAGCTTTGGTTGGTTAGTGGGTGCTTACCAATATGACCGATACATTAGTAATAAGTCAGACAAACAATTAGCGACTTTAGCGCTTACCGATGTACAAAATAATGCTGATATTGTTGACCGTGCCATTAAGTTTGCAGAGGCAACAGCTTTAACGCGTGACTTAGTGAATACACCTGCTGCCGATATGATGCCTGAAGATATTGCTAAAGCGGCGTTAGCACTAGCTGAACAATTTAACGGTAACGTTAAGCAAATCATTGGTGATGAACTTTTAGTTCATAATTACCCAACCATTCATGCCGTTGGCCGCGCCAGTGTTCATACGCCTCGC
>Ga0209291_1001865_pt1 | contig 17980 bp, 10 predicted proteins | sample GOMGulsemesocosm_FD_184633 | JGI IMG/M metagenome (GOLD analysis project Ga0209291, IMG submission 184633) | Methane-oxidizing microbial communities from mesocosms in the Gulf of Mexico - GOM9B Gulf of Mexico (SPAdes) (version 2) | ecosystem: Environmental > Aquatic > Marine > Cold seeps...
CCCAAGTACCAGAACCATCAACAATCATGATTTTCGCTATCGCACTTATAGCTTTATCTTTAAGAAAACGCGCAATTAAATAATTCAAATTCACTTTGAATAACATGCCAAACAGCCTCGCCATTGCGGGGCTTTTTATTGCTTATTTAGCCACTTAGCGGTACATTTATATCATTATTATTGATAAATGCTGTAATCCTATTGACAATTAATAGTCGTACTTCTTATTTGCAGCATTTCTACATTTGTATCACTGCAGGCTTTATCAATTTATGAAACGTATTGTGTTGTTCGTTCTTCTGTCAATTTCGTTTGTGGCCAATGCCGCGACCACGACAACCTACGACTTTTCTGTACGAACTCCTGGTTCAAATATCTATGCTTATCAAGGAACTTCTAGTACTCAGGTTCCTTCAAATAACTCCTCTCCGTCATCACAATTCTCTTCTACAGACTATGGCTACATTGCAAGTAATAACAATTCCTATCATGATTATATAAACTATACCAAAAACGTTTACCCTGCTACTCGTTATGTTATTGAATTAGATGAAGTCGCTAATACGATTACTAATCTAAATGTCTTTTGGAATGGTTATGGCGTAAATAGTAAAAAGAACAAACTGGATGGTGTAGTTGTTTACATTTGGAATAATCAGAGCAATACCTATGCTTATCTGATGGAAACAACCAGTGATGGGGTCGTGGAAATAAGCCAAAATATTACTGCCAATATTACTGATTATATTGGTAGCAATAATGAAGTAACCATTTATGTTGTTTCCCAAACAAAAACATTTAATAATGAATATAACTGGATAGGAACTGATTATTTCAGTCTGTCTGTTACTGGCGAAGCTACCCCTTCTCCTATTGCAAATTATTATTTTGATGAATGTTTATATACAGGAGTCGGAGGAGATACTAACGATCAAACGGGAAATTACCCAGCCACTAGTCAAAATAGTATGACTTCAACTTCTTCAGGTATTGTTGAAATGGCGGCTGACCTCACCGATTATAGCCAGCACTTTACTACCTCAATTCCCTTAGCAAGTGACTTTACAATATCAACCTGGTTTAAAAAACCAACCTCAAATACGGGCAGCAATTATTTTGTTCTTGGTTCAATGGAAGCTGGTGGGGACTTGTTTGTTCTTGATCGTGGCAATAATTGGCGATGGGGTATCTATAATGGTTCGAGTACTGTCTGGGGCAGCGGATACTCTTTCGAAAATTTGGATAGCAATTGGCACCATATGGTTTTAATGTATCAAAGTGGTATTAGCTATTTAGTTATTGATGGTGTTTGGGTTGATACCATTAACACCGCCCCTTCTGGTACTTTGAAATATATAGGAACATCCTTTAATTATATTGGTACTAACGATGCTCAAGGATTTCGTGCGCCATTAGATGAGTTTATGGTGTTTAACCAAACCCTTAGCCTTAGCGAAATGCAGTCGATATATAACAATCAATTAGTGAGTAAAAATTATGATGCTACAACCCGTACTGAAGTTAGTTGCACTTCTAATTCCAAATATAATCTAGAAGAAAATAGTTGGATCGGTAGTAATTCCATTCTAGATAGTTCAGGTAATGATAATCATGCAAGCCCTATAGGGAGTATATCGTCAACACTTATTGAACCTATCTCATGTCAAGCCGTTGATATTCCATTTAATAGTGATCTATCTACTCGTGATGCTATTGATACCGGTGTTGATGTAAATAGTTTAGGGGATCAGGGGAGCATAGCTTTTTGGTATAGAAGTAATACCGAATGGGATAATAATGCATCGGCAAAGGTCTTATTTGACGCATCTACAAGCTCTGATGCTCAGTTTTTGATGTATATTTGGCCTGGCGGCTACTTAGAGTTCGAAGCTACGGAACCTGATGGAGATAGAATTGAACGATATACAAAACAGGCTTCAATTTCTGCAGACACTTGGGTGCATATTGTTGTTACATGGGATGCCACAAGTAACGATGTTAAGATTTATGTTAATGGTGTAAGTCAAAGCCTTACCCATTATTTGGGAAACACGCTAACACAAGGGTTAAATCTAAACCTAGATACATTGTACTTTGGAGATAATAACAGTACCACTGACTCAGCGCTTGGTGGTTCAGCTGATGGCTCGATAGATGAAATTCAACTCTTCAGCCATGTCCTTACATCAACTGAAGTTAATACTGTTTATGCTGATGTAACGGAATGTGCGAACACTGTTGATCACTACCAAATTATTCATGATGGCAATGGCCTAACCTGTGATGCTGAAACAGTTACGATTAAAGCCTGCACTAATGCCTATGATGGCACTTGTACTTTATCTACTGAAGCCGTGACTTTAGATGTTAAAGCAACGGGCTCTAGTTCAGTAATAGATAGCATTAGTTTTACAGGGACAGGCACTGCTAGCATTCCATATACTACGGTTGAATCAACAGTTTTGTCATTAGAAAACACATCGATAGCGGCAACAAACTCAACGGTTTGTCTTGTTGGAAGTTCAACCAACTGTAATTTAGTGTTTGCTGATGCGGGATTTCGATTTTTAAATGGTAGTTCTGGTACGTCTGAAACCATATCAAATCAAGTGGCAGGAACGAGTTTTCCAATCAGATTACAAGCTGTTAAAAATAGCAGTGGAGTTTGTACGGGGCTGTTCACGGGCAATAAAAATGTAGACTTGTCACAAGAGAATGTTAGTCCAAGTGGTAATGCAGGCCTCAACTTTACGATCAACGGAAATAATATCGCCAAACATCAAAATGGTACCACCAATACGACTTTAAACTTTGGCAGTGACAGTATTGCCAGCATTCCAATACCTGTGTATTTAGATGCAGGACAAATTAGTTTACACGCTAGTTATAACGTTAGTGGTGTTAGTTTAACAGGTAGTAGCAATGCTTTTTGGGTTAGCCCGTTTAAACTAGTGGCGAGTGCTCAATCAGGTGGAAGTGATCTTAATGGCAATACTGATAGTTCAGTTATAAAGCACAAAGCGGGTCAAGTCTTTGATTTTACCGTAACGGCCTATAATTCTCTTGGTACAGCGTCTGGAAATATTACGACTAATTATACCCCAAATAATATGCAGCTATTATTAACGCGAACAGGACCTAGCTCTGGAGGTGCTGACGGCAGTTTTAATTATGGCACAGGAGTTATATCTAGTGCTGTTGCTCCAACATATCAAACTGTGATTTTGAATGCTTTTAGTGGTGGTTCTTCTAATTCTAATAGTGCTACATATTCAGAGGTGGGATTACTAAATGTCGACTTACAAGATGTTGATTATGGCTTTTCAGGAAACACTATTGTTGGCGATGCTATAGATATAGGGCGCTTTACCCCAGATCATTTTGATATAAGCATAACTAATAATTCATTTGAAAATGCATGTAGTGTAGATATTCCTAGTTTTACCTATATAGGTCAGCCATTTAGCTATTTGAATGCCCCATTAATAACCATCACCGCAAAAAATGCTTTAGGGGTTACCACACAAAATTATACTGAAACCTCCTTTCAAAAACTCACGGCGAACGATATTAACCGTACATTTCCGCTATCTGATACAGCAAAGAATGGCTTTGATAATGCAACTAAAATGGTTGTAGTACCAACGATACAAATAGGTGATTTAAGCAAGCTGTCAAATGGGGTGTTAGATTATGAGTTTTCAGCTTCAGATACCTTTACTTATAGTAAAGATAGCAACTCACAAGTCGCTGAGTTTTTGATTAGTTATGATATTTTAATTAACAGTATAACGGACTCTGATGGTGTAACAATAAATGCAGGTACTACGCTTCCACTTACCGTTCAGCCATCGGGAGGTTTCCAGCGCTTTGGCAGGCTGGTACTCGGTAATAGTTTTGGCTCTGAAACATCTTCACTCGCTCAAAACTTTGAAACAGAGTACGTTAACACATCAGGAATTTTTACACGTAATACCGAAGATAGCTGTTCATTGATCACGAAAGTGGCATCAAATTGGACTTTTTCTAATCCTACTAACAATGTGACAATTAATAACGTAACGATTAGCGGAACAGACGGCAGTTTAATGGATGGTAAATTCCAAAATGTTTTTTTAAGCAGTGGCAATAACCAAGGCACTATTGATATTGAGTACACTACTGAAAGTTGGTTGAAATATAATTGGTCAGGCAAAGTAAGTAACTTGCATGATGAAAACACATCTGCCACGGCTACATTTGGTGTTTATCGAGGCAATGACCGAATTATTTCGTGGCGTGAAATTGGCAATTAATTTAGCTAATTTATTACTTTTATCCCTTTTAGCACATAAAACGTAAAAAACACCTATTTTCAGGTGTTTTTTTCACAAACATACAACACATTCCCTAAAGTCTGGGGTATGATTAAGCCATATAACTTTTAATGAAATACTGACCACTTTTACTTACTTTTTTTCATATTAATTTATGAGCTAACTTAGTCTGAAGTGGAATTTCAGTCGTTTTCTGGCAATTTAATGCCTTAGCACCGTTTGTAGGATATTTTGATCTTATGTTTAAAAAATTACGCGGCATGTTTTCTAACGATTTATCAATCGATTTAGGAACAGCAAACACCCTTATTTATGTAAAAGACCAAGGCATTGTTTTGAATGAGCCTTCGGTGGTTGCTATTCGTCAAGACCGCGCAGGTGGTTCAAAAAGCGTTGCTGCAGTAGGTTCTGCAGCAAAGCAAATGTTAGGTCGTACTCCTGGAAATATTGAAGCGATTCGCCCAATGAAAGACGGTGTAATTGCAAACTTCTTTGTTACCGAAAAAATGTTGCAATATTTTATAAAACAAGTGCATAGCAATAATTTTTTACGCCCTAGCCCTCGCGTTTTAGTTTGTGTACCTTGTGGTTCAACACAAGTTGAGCGTCGTGCTATTCGTGAGTCAGCCCTTGGTGCTGGCGCACGTGAGGTATATCTTATTGACGAACCAATGGCAGCGGCTATTGGTGCTGGCATGCCAGTATCTGAAGCGACCGGTTCAATGGTCGTCGATATTGGTGGTGGTACAACAGAAGTCGGAATCATTTCATTAAATGGTGTGGTTTATTCTTCTTCGGTTCGCATTGGTGGTGATAAGTTTGACGATGCCATTATCAATTATGTACGTCGAAACTTTGGTAGCCTAATTGGTGAAGCTACGGCTGAACGTATTAAGCATGAAATTGGCTCTGCTTATCCAGGTGAAGAAGTTTTAGAAATTGAAGTACGTGGACGTAATTTGGCTGAAGGTGTTCCACGCAGCTTTACCTTGAACAGCAATGAGATCTTAGAAGCGTTACAAGAACCGTTAACTGGAATTGTAAGTGCTATTATGGTTGCTTTAGAGCAAGCTCCACCAGAATTAGCCTCTGATATTTCAGAGCGTGGCATGGTACTTACTGGCGGTGGTGCATTATTAAGAGATTTAGATCGTTTATTAATGGAAGAAACAGGTATTCCTGTTGTTGTTGCTGACGATCCACTTACTTGTGTGGCTCTAGGTGGCGGAAAGGCACTTGAAATGATTGATATGCATGGTGGCGACCTTTTTTCTTATGAATAAGTGCTCTTAATAATAGAATACTCATTATTCATTGGTCTTTGTTTCACTAAGGTGTCGAAGGTACTTATTGATTAACCTCAATTTTGTGTCTTCGCCTGTATGTATCTCAACTGCCTGCAAATGAATTAGCATTTATACAAGTTTACTTTATGAATCCAATATTTAAACATGGCCCTTCTCCTCGGCACCGACTTATGTTGGTGCTGTTTTGTTCTGTGTCTTTAATTTTTTTCGACCATAAAATGAATAGCTTCGAAAGTGTACGTGGCTTTTTGCAATCTATGGTGAGCCCTTTACAGTATTTAGCTACAACGCCAAAACAATTGATGAATTGGGCTGCAGAAAACATTGTCACGCGCCAACAACTTGTGAATGATAACCAACAATATAAAGTTGCAGAATTACGTTTTCATCAGCAATTGTTAGAACTAGAAATTGTGAAGAAAGAAAATGATCGTTTACGATCTTTGCTTGCATCGCCATTACGTGGTGAAGTAAAAAAAATGGTTGCTGAAATTTTATCTGTAGATTCAGACCCTTATAGTCATCAGGTGGTAATTAACCGAGGTAGTGATGACGGTGTTTTTGAAGGACAACCTGTATTGCATGATGATGGAATTGTTGGTCAGATCTTGCATGTTGGTATTAATAGCAGCCGGGTTATTTTAATAACAGATGTTACTCACGGCGTGCCAGTAAGAGTTAGCCGAAATGGCGTACGGTTAGTCGCTACAGGGACAGGCCAAATAGACAAACTAACCCATAACTTTGTGCCACAGAGTTATGATGTTCGACATGGTGATTTACTCGTAACCTCTGGCCTTGGTAATAAATATCCTGAAGGTTACCCCGTTGCTCGTGTAACAACCGTTATAAAAAATGACGCTAATGCTTTTGCATTAGTACAAAGTGAACCGGTCGCTAAAATAGATCGATTACGCTACTTATTATTACTCTGGCCAGAAAAAGCCCCTGGCATTTTTGCTCCGTTACAAAAAAAAGAAACATCCAGTAAAACAGATAGTAAGAAAAATAACACGGGATTAAAAAATGTCGATTCGTAATTTCTTGATTGTTATTTTGACAACGTTAATTGCGTTAGTCGCAAGTATTATGCCTTTACCGCTGAGTGTTGATGCTTTCCGTCCAGACTGGGTATTAGTGGTATTAATATATTGGTGTTTAGCTTTACCTACGCGCGTGAATGTAATTACCGCAGGTTTTGTTGGTTTATTACTTGATGTTTTACTTGGGTCTATTCTTGGCGTGCACACACTTGCAATGGCTATAGCGGTTTATATTATTGCCGGAAATTTTCAAAAAATTCGAAATTTTTCTGTTTGGCAACAATCATTAATCGTTGGTGTTTTATCTGCTTTGTATCATTTAATTGTTTTCTGGATGCAACGATTTTTAACAGATGCAGTGTTCCTACCCAGTTATTTATATCCTGTGATCACCACTATAATTCTTTGGCCTTGGGCTTTTTTATTGTTAAGAAAAGTACGTCGTCATTTTCGTATTACTTAATATCCTTATCCAATACTGTTAACCGAGTAATATTGTATGAAGCCCGTTTTAATTTTAGCGTCACAATCACCACGAAGAAGAGAATTACTCAGTCAATTAGGTTATCAGTTCCAAACAATTTCAGCTGATATCGACGAAAGCATTATCGAAAATGAATCACCTAGTGATTATGTTTTACGCTTAGCGATTGAAAAAGCTAAGATTGTCTCAAAAAATCAAGCGGATGACTGTATAGTACTGGGTTCAGATACTAGCGTTATTTTCGAAAAACATATTCTGGGTAAACCTGAAAATATTGAAGAATGTTGTCAACAGTTATTAATGTTGTCTAACAATACTCATCAAGTACTTACTGCAATCGCCGCTGTAGCAAACAACCAGATCATTTCTGCTGTTATCTCAACTGATGTTACTTTTAAATCGTTGTCTGTTGAAGAAATTAAACGTTATTGGCACACCGGGGAACCACAAGATAAAGCAGGCTCGTATGGCATTCAAGGTATTGGCGGACAATTTGTGAAACAAATTAAAGGTAGTTATTCTGCTGTGGTCGGTTTACCTTTATATGAAACAGCCCAATTATTGGCTAAGCTTAATTTACCTACACCTATTCAAGACCAAACAGCGCCCCTTCATGGCGGAGAAACTTTATGAGCGGTGAATTACTGATCAACGTAACACCAAGTGAAACCCGTGTTGCTTTAATAGAAAACGGTGTATTACAAGAAGTACACGTCGAACGAGAATCTCGTCGTGGTTTGGTCGGTAATATCTATTTAGGTAAAGTGATCCGCGTATTGCCTGGTATGCAAGCCGCATTTATTGATATAAATTTAGAGAAAGCCGCTTTTTTACATGCTTCAGATATCAATACAAAACTGATCATTAACAATGACGATTTACCCGCTGACCATGTACCTGACATCAGAGCATTAGTTCATGAAGGCCAGCAAATCGTTGTACAGGTGATTAAAGATCCCCTTGGTACTAAAGGTGCTCGCTTAACCACAGATATTACCGTGGCAGCTCGTTATTTAGTCTTAATGCCAAATGCCAGTAGAGCTGGTATTTCACAGCGCATTGAGTCAGCTAAAGAGCGTAATCGCCTTAAAGATATTATTACGCCATACTGTAGTGAAGAGCACGGTTTTATTGTTCGCACTGCAGCAGAAGGGGCTGACGAAAAAGAATTAAAACATGATGCTGAATTTTTACGTCGTGTCTGGAAAAAAGTGCAAGAGCGTAAACAAAGAAAGCAGATGAAAGCCCCTATTTATCAAGATTTATCATTAGCATTTAGAGTGTTACGGGACTTTGTTGGCATTGAGTTTGAGCGAATTCGTATAGATTCAAAACTCACTTATGAACAATTACTCGAATTTACAGAAGAGTTTGTGCCCAATTTAACACCTGTTTTAGAATGCTATCCAGGTGAACGGCCTATTTTTGACTTGTTTGATGTCGAGAATGAGATACAGCGAGGCTTACACCGAAAAATAGAATTAAAATCTGGTGGATATTTAATTATTGATCAAACTGAAGCCATGACGACTATTGATATAAATACGGGAGGGTTTGTTGGTCATCGTAATTTAGAAGAAACCATATTTAATACTAATTTAGAAGCAACACAAGCCATTGCTCGACAGCTCCGACTCCGAAATCTAGGCGGCATTATTATCGTCGACTTTATTGATATGAATAGTAGCGAACATCAAAAACGTGTTCTACATAGTTTAGATGTCGCGATGGCGAAAGATAATGTTAAACACAGCATTAGTAGTTTCTCTAAACTGGGTTTAGTTGAAATGACCCGTAAACGTACACGTGAGAGTTTAGAGCATATTCTTTGTGGTGAATGTTCAGTGTGTTCAGGGCGAGGACATTTAAAAACCGTAGAAACGGTTTGTTTTGAAATTCTCCGAGAAATAGTACGGGTAAACCGCGCCTATGATTCTGATAAATTTATTGTTTATGCATCTTCGGCGGTAAGTGAGTCGTTAATTAATGATGAATATCATCATCTTGCCGAGTTAGAAGTTTTTATCGGTAAGCAGATAAAAGTTCAGACAGAATCTATGTATAATCAAGAGCAGTTTGATGTAATTATGATGTGATTAATCATGACTGATAATAGACCATTAGCGTCATCTTGATACAAATAAAAATGACGCATGTCCGTTACAGGAACTAATTTTACTGTAAATAAGTAATCACCAAATATAAATGTTAAATCAAACTTAGAGTGTGTAATAAATTCATTTTATGAGTATTTCAGCTGTTTTGAATCGTTGGTTAAATCGACTGTATAAAGTACTAGCAATTTTGTTAGTGATTTTTGCAGTGTTGATCAGTGCCTTTCGTTTGTCTCTCCCATACGCACATAATTTTCACCAAAACTTTCAAAACTACCTCAATGAAACTTACGACAGTGATATCACCATAGGTTCATTGAATATGGATTGGACCAGTGATGGACCAACTGTCGTAGTTGAAGAAGTTAACCTACTAGATACTGAATCCGTCAATATATTTGTGGCTCGTATGGCGTTAACGTTAGACTTTTGGACGAGTTTACAACACCAAAAGCTGATCACTAAAAATATTACTTTAGCCGGTGCACAAATCTTCTTTGATAAAAAACTTTTATCAGAAAATGATGAGACGGATGATGAAAATTCGGTTGTTGATACGATAAGTGATGTTTTCTTTCAACAAATTAACCGGTTTTCTTTAACAAATAGTAAAATTACTTTGCAAGGTGAATCGAAAGCACAAACCTTTCTTGTCGACCAACTTGCCTGGGTAAATAGTGGTAAGCATCACCGAGCTGCCGGCAGTATGTTAATTGACGGGTTAACGTCTAATAATATTAAGTTTAATCTTGATGCTTCGGGAAATGATCTTCGTGGTTTAAGTGGTCAGTTATATTTTGAAGCGAACAAGCTGAATGTTACTCCTTGGCTGGACAAAATTTTTGTAATCGAAAATGAAAATACTCATTCATCGGTTAATTTCAGCGCTTGGTATACCTTAAACAAAGGCAAGGCTAATAAATTGCAAATAGCTTTGGGTGATAATGAAGTTAGTTGGCTATTTGAAGATGAACTGCACAGTTTACGCATTGATGAAGGTAATATACTCGTTGACAATTTTGACGATGCATTAAATATAACCACAGTTACTACACCGTTACAATTTTATTCAAACAGTCAGGCTTGGCAACCGTTAACCGTTAGTACGCGGATGACTAATCAGGGCTTATCAACCTATATTTCCTCATTAGAGTTATTCGGATTAGCGCATATTTACCCGTTGTTTTCTGGACACCCTGAAAGCCAAGCATTATTAAACAAACTCGCGCCGATTGGGCAAATGAGTGACATTTACCTGCTAAAAGATAACGATGATATTAAAGCACTGGCGAGTTTCTCAGAAGTTACCTCCTCTTTCAGTCAAGGAATTCCAGGCATTGAAAATGTTAGTGGTGAACTTAGTTTTGTTCAACAATACCTGAATATTCAATTTTTAGCCGAAAATGGTCAGCTCGATTTTGGCCAACATTTTCGTGATCCGATCCCCTATCAATCCATTGAGACTCAAATTGCTGTAGATTTCTCAACGCCTGATTTATCGGTAAAGGTTCAACAACTCGAAGTGATATCAGAACAACTTCATGCAACAGCTGATATCGAAATTTCAGTAGCAGAAAACGAAGCGATCAACATGGCATTACTCGCCAATGTTCATCGTGGTGATGCAAAACTTGCTCGTTTATATTATCCGCATTTACTGATGGGACAGGATCTCGTTGATTATCTAGATTCGGCGATAATTAATGGTGATGTCGAACAAGCTCAAGTGCTTTTTAATGGCCAGTTAAATAACTTTCCTTTTAGTGATAATGATGGGGCCTTTGTTGTTGATGCAGAATTAACAAATAGCCAATTTAAGTTTGATGCTAATTGGCCTGCGATTAATAATTTTGCCGCTAACTTAAGGTTTACCAGTAATAGTATGTTAATAACTGGGCGCGGTGGGAAACTGAGCGGCATTGATGTTAGTGGTGTTAAAGTTGCTATTGATGATTTAGGAGATCAGCAAATATTAACGGTTGAGGCAAACTTTAAAGACACCCAACCCAATGCGGTTAATGACTTAATGAATCAAAGCCCTATGGCCGAAACGGTTGGAGAAACATTAAAACAATTACAAATATCAGAAAATATTTCTGGTAGCTTCTCGCTAAATTTACCCTTGAACGATCTCGACAGTGTAGTGGCAAGTGGTAATGTAGAGTTTAATAATAATAAGTTAGCGTTACAAACGCCAAATATGCATTTCACCGAAGTGAATGGCGAATTAACTTATAAGAATGATGTTATAAATACGGAAGGACTAACATTAAATTGGCGAGAAATGCCCTTAGCACTTATCGTAAATGCGCATAATAATGATAAAAACTATTATCAAACATTAATCAATTTGCAAGCGAAATGGCCAGAGTCCTCTTGGAAAAAAGAACTGCCACAGCAGCTTGAAAAATATGGTCATGGTCAGCTAGATTGGCGAGGAGACTTAACTTTAAGAATGCATCCACAAGGTGAATTTTCTTACGAGTTATTAATAGGGTCAGCACTCGAAGCGTTAGACGTTTCACTACCCGTGCCATATAAAAAAGCAGTAGGTGAGTCACTCAATGTATCAGTGAAAGTTTCTGGTCAGGAAGATTCATCAATACTTAATGCACAACTAGGCGGGGAGCTGAGTTTTTATGGTGAGTTAGACCACAAGAAAGTACAATTTAACAATGCCCATTTGGTGCTGGGTAATGAAAATATACCCTCGCCAACAGAGGGGTTCAATATCTCCACAAATTTAGCGACAGCATCGGTTACGCAATGGCAATCTTTAGTCTTAGATATTCTTGATAGTATAGATCAGGCATCAGTAGATACAGAAGAAGATAGCGTTGCACTATTAAGTGCGCCGAAACGCATTCAAGGGAAAGTTGCAAACCTTGATGTTCTTGGACAAAACCTAACAGAAGTATCTTTTAATTTACTTGATGAAAAACAATGGTGGTTACTTGATTTACAAGCAAAGGAAGCCCGAACTCAAGCGAAGTTTTATCCTGACTGGCATCAACAAGGTATAGAAATTGATGCTGACTTTATCCATTTAATTCCTGAAGAGGTTGTTACAATTGAAATTCCTTCAGATAAACCGATAAAAGAGCCGCTTAGTGATGATGTACTTTTTGCAAATATTCCCCCGATTCGAGCAAAGTGCGCAAGTTGCTCTTTTGGAAAGCTTGATTTAGGTGCTGTAGATTTTACTCTCGAACGTCTCGATGTAGATACATTACAAATCAAGAAGTTCACTGCTAAACGGGGCAAGACTCATTTAAGTTTTGATGCCAGTTGGCAGCATAATGATAAAGTTTCGCAAACAATCGTAACCGGTAAATTGAAGGCAAAAAACTTCGATGGTGAAATGGAAAAACTAGATTACCCCTCTACGATTAAAGATAGTGAGTTGGACTTAAAATATAGTTTTAATTGGGTCGGTAGCCCTTTTGATTTCAAGTTAGAGAATTTTAATGGCTCGAGTGATGTTAAGTTTTCTGATGGTTATTTAGCGGAAGTAAAAGACAAAGCAAGAGCTTTTTCATTATTAAGCTTACAGTCATTGGTACGAAAATTAAAATTAGATTTTAGAGATATGTTTAGCGATGGTATGTTTTACGAGTCTATTAAAGGAAATTTTCAAATAAAAGATGGCATTATTTATACTGATAATACCTTTATGAAAGGTGCTGCAGGTGACATGTCGATTAAAGGTAATACAGACTTAAATGCGCAGATATTAGATTACAAAATTTCTTATAAACCGAATATAACCTCGAGCTTACCTGCTATTGCATGGATAACGACATTGAATCCGTTAGTGGTTATTGGTGCCTTTGCCCTTGATGGTGTTATTACCTCTAATGTGGTTTCAGAAATTAAAATGGAAGTTACAGGCCCAATACAAGATCCGATTCAAAAGCAAGTTGACCGTAAAACACAAAATATACGCGTTGGCCGTTCGACGCCTCCTGAAATTGTTGAAACTCTCCCTGAGGAAAACAATAATCCGTCAGCGGCTCCTGATAAAAGCGACGATGGTATCAAAGATCACAAGGATATGAACCTCGATGGTTAGACTTACCGCAATACAATTATGCTCTGTTCCTGATGTCGGTGAAAATTTTCGCACTATTGACCGGTATCTTGAAACGTTAATTGAAGAATCAGCCCAAGACGATGAACACATTGTAGTGTTACCTGAATGTTGTTTATTCTTTGGTGGTAAAGACAAACAGCAATTAGCACTCGCTAAAGAAAGCGATCAATTAGCTTATCAAAACTTGTTTGTTTCAACTTTACAAGAGCAACTTTCGCGACTGGCTAAGCGATATCAAATTTACTTAGTCGCGGGAAGTATTCCTCTGCTATCTAATACCATCAAATCTGCTACTGTAGAAAAGTTTACTAATACTTGTTGTGTATTTTCCCCTGAAGGTGATTTATTAACACAATACGATAAAATTCACTTATTTGATGTCGATGTACAAGACAGCGAAAAACAGTATAGAGAATCACGTTATACACAAGGTGGAAATGAAGTTGTTTCAACAACCGCTGCAGGAATTAATGTCGGCTTATCAATTTGCTATGATTTACGTTTCCCTGAATTATATAGAAGCTTAGCCAAATTAGGTGCAGATATAATTACCGTACCTAGTGCTTTTACTGCGGTAACGGGTAAAGCGCATTGGCAAGCATTATTACAAGCGCGCGCAATAGAAAACCAAGTTTATATCATTGCTGCAGGACAGCAGGGTGTACATGAAAATGGCAGAGAAACTTGGGGGCATAGTATGATTATTAGTCCTTGGGGAGAAATATTAGCTTGCTTAGAGGAAGGTAAAGGCATTATAAGTGTCAACTTTTCACATCAAGTAATAGAAAAAGTAAGAACAGCAATTCCAGTTGCTGAACATAATCAATTTGAAAGCACATTAAAAACCCAAAATTAAATAAAATAAGTCGATAAGTGATGAATATGAATAGTGTTGAACGTGAACTTTTAGCCGATAGCCAAATTGACCGAGATCTTTTAGATCAAACGTTAAACAGTATATTTCAACGTAAAATTGATTTAGCCGATTTGTATTTTCAGTCAAGTTGTCATGAATCATGGATGCTAGAAGATGGTATCGTTAAAGAAGGTTCATATAATATTGAGCGTGGTGTCGGTGTACGAGCCATTTCTGGTGAAAAAACGGGTTTTGCTTACTCTGATGATATTTCCCCTCTCGCTTTACAAAAAGCTGCAGATGCAGCAAAAGGCATTGCCAACGCAAAGCAAAATGGTCGAGTACTTGCTTTTAAAAACCAAACAGAAAAAGCGATCTATCAAGCAGTTGACCCGTTAGGCAGTTTAGCGCAAGAGCAAAAGATTAGCTTATTGCATGAAGTTGAAGCACATGCTCGTTCTGTTGATAAACGTGTTCAGCAAGTCATCGTTAGTTTGTCTGGCGTTTACGAAAAAATACTCGTAGCGGCAAGTGATGGTACTTTTGCTACAGATATACGCCCACTAGTTCGACTAAATTGTTCTGTGTTAGTTGAAGATAACGGCAAACGTGAACGTGGCAGTGCTGGTGGCGGTGCTCGCACAGATTATAGTTATTTCTTTGAACTTGAAAATGGCAAAGCGCGTTATTTGGCTTATGCACAAGAAGCGGTTCGCCAAGCATTAGTAAATTTAGTGGCAATAGAGTCTCCTGCTGGCATGTTACCGGTTGTACTAGGGTCTGGTTGGCCCGGAGTATTGTTACATGAAGCCGTTGGACATGGTTTAGAAGGTGACTTTAACCGCAAAGGTTCATCTGCATTTTCAGGGAAAGTTGGCGAACAGGTTACTTCTGAGCTTTGTACTATTGTTGATGATGGCACTATGGCTAACCGAAGAGGTTCAATTTCAATTGATGATGAAGGAACTCCAGGCCAATACAATGTATTAATTGAAAAAGGCATTTTAAAGGGATATATGCAAGATAAGCATAACGCTAAGTTGATGGGCGTTGCACCTACAGGTAATGGTCGTCGTGAATCTTATGCGCATTTACCTATGCCAAGAATGACCAATACTTACATGTTAGCGGGTGAGCATGACCCTAAAGATATTATTAAGTCAGTTAAAAAAGGTATCTACGCGCCCCACTTTGCTGGTGGGCAAGTTGATATTACTTCTGGGAAATTTGTTTTCACAAGTTCTGAAGCTTATCTTATTGAAAATGGCGAGATCACATCACCGATCAAGGGAGCAACGCTAATTGGTAGTGGTCCTGAAGCGATGAAAAATGTCAGTATGGTAGGTAATGATTTGAAACTTGACGCTGGCGTTGGTGTTTGTGGAAAAGACGGGCAAAGTGTACCTGTTGGTGTTGGCCAACCTACATTGAAAATTGATGAAATGACAATTGGCGGTACGCAATAATAATTGTTAATTGAATTGAAACTCACCTGCAACTTTTATATTCAGTTGTCGGTGAGTATTTATCCGTTACCTTAAAATTTTTACAATCGTTAACCCATTCTTTGTATTACTTACCTCTATAGTTATTTATCACCTCTTATTTTGAGAATATCAATCCCTATTGATATTTTATCCCAAGATGAAATAATCAAATTAGCAAATAAAGTGCCTTAGTAAATATCGGGGAATGTAAAGTTCCTTAGAATGAACCATCATCTATAAGGGGGGGTATTGGATGTTACCGCTTTTTATAAAAATAGAAATGAAGATGGCAGGCATTTATTTAGTCTGTTGAAAATACATTTTAATTGTTATAATATAACAACACATGCGTAAATTTTACTTTTTATTATCTAATAACTTTTCAATGAAGCGACAATCAATACTCAGTGTATTGATCTTGTGCGCATTCTTGTGCGCGACACTTAACCATAGTGCTCACACAGAGTTGATTCAAGATAGTGCTGAATTACAGCAATGTAAATTATGCCAAAATAACATTGATACCCCAAAAGATAGCTTAGCGGTAATAATAGTTGCTCTTAGTCGATTTGATGTCGTTTCTGAGCTACTAAGCGAGTCTGAGCTTCTTACTTCACTATATTTGGTCCCTCAATTACGAGCACCTCCTTTTTAATAGATAAACATTCACTTTAAATCACAAATAAACATTATCAGGAAGTGGACTTATCCACGTCCTTTTATAGCTCTATCTATTGGAAAAAAAATGAAATCAATTTATCTCAATAAAATTGCACCTGTGTGTGCATTAACGTTACTAATGGCGGGAGCCAGTCAGGCACAGAAATTTTCTGGTTTTGTGTTTGATGCTGATGGAAATGCTATCAGCCAGGCAAAAGTATCGGTAGTGAATACTTCTTACCAGCAAGTCACTGACGAAAATGGACAGTTTACTTTTAGTGATATCGGTGCAGGCAAAGTCGAGATCCATGTAAGTGCGAAAAATTTTAGTCATGTAAATGAATACTTCACCATTACCGCTCAAGACCTTAAGAACGTAAAAATTTCAATGCATCCTACAGTAATGGAAGTGATTGATGTATATGCTACTCCTCTACATTCTTCAAGTATTGAATCTGCATTGCCTGTTAACGTTATTTCAGGGGATGAATTACGTTTGAAACAAGCGTCAACTTTAGGTGAAACACTTAAAAATGAAGTGGGTGTTCACTCAAGTTATTTTGGACCCGTATCAAGTAGCCCGGTGATTCGAGGTATGGACGGCCCAAGAGTATTAATTACTCAAAATGGGTTAGATGTGGGCGACGCTTCACGTGTTGGGCCTGATCATGCTGTTGCCGCAGAAGCAGGTACAGCGCAGCAAGTTGAAGTACTACGAGGCCCGTCTACGCTGTTTTATGGTAGTGGTGCCATCGGTGGTGTTGTTAATGTGGTTGATAACCGTGTGCCGACAAGCATAGATAATCAAGTTGACTACCTATTGAAGCACAACGATGTAGCTGATGAAAATGAAGCAACATTAAATATAAATACGGGCTATAAAAACTTTGCCTTACATCTTGATGCTTTTGCGAGAAATTCGAATGACTACAAAATCCCTGGTTATGCAGTAGCAGACATAGATCATGAAGAGCATGAAGAGCATGAAGAGCATGAAGAGCATGAGGAGCAAAGCAAAGGAATATTGGAAAATAGTGCTTCAAAATCGTCAGGGTTTACCTTAGGAACAAGTTATTTATTTGACTCGGGTTACTTTGGGGTCTCATACGGACGTATGGAAAGAAAATATGGTATTCCTGGCCATGATCACTCTAGTCATGAAGAACATGAAGAACATGAAGAACATGAAGAACATGAAGAAGCGGTTTATGGTGATTTAGTTCAAGATAGGTATCAATTACTTAGTGAAGTAAATTTCACCAATAGTTTTATCAATCGTTTAATGAGTAAAGTGGCGTATACCGATTATCAACATCAAGAAATAGAAAATGGCGCAATAGGAACTCAGTTTAACAATGATATGTTAGAGGGACGTTTTGACCTTTATCATCAAGCCTTTAATGGCTGGCAAGGTGCGTGGACCCTACATTACAAAGAAACTGATTTCAAAGCTGTCGGTGATGAAGCTTTCACACCGCCGTCAAATACAAAATCAATGGCAATTGCTTGGTTAGAAGAAAAACACATAGACAATGTTTTATGGCAATTAGGATTACGAGTAGAGAATGTTGAATTAACTGCCAATAGTGAACTTTCTATGCATGAAGAACATGAAGAACA
>Ga0209291_1001866_pt1 | contig 17975 bp, 14 predicted proteins | sample GOMGulsemesocosm_FD_184633 | JGI IMG/M metagenome (GOLD analysis project Ga0209291, IMG submission 184633) | Methane-oxidizing microbial communities from mesocosms in the Gulf of Mexico - GOM9B Gulf of Mexico (SPAdes) (version 2) | ecosystem: Environmental > Aquatic > Marine > Cold seeps...
GCACCAACATTTTCTGAGTTTTGAAATAACATATGCTCAAAAAAGTGTGCAAAGCCTGTTCTGCCAGGTTTTTCTCGATTCGAACCAACATGGTATTGAATCGCAACAGAAACAACAGGATCAGATTTATCTTGATGAAGCACGACTTTCAAACCGTTAGGCAATTGATATTGTTCAAGCGCTAATGCAACAGCTTTAGTTTCTTGCTCTGAGCTTAGTGCTGAAGTTGCTTGCTCGTTTTTTTGTGATGTTGATACACCGCAACTTTGCATAGCCAAAGCTAATGCGCTAACAGCAAATATTTTTGTAAATTGTTTCATTGAGATACCTGTGGGTAATTAACTTATTTTTAACATGAGAAGTTATAGATAAAGCATTGCAAATACAAGCAAAGGCAATATATTGGCTTTTAGCAAATAAATATTTTTAATTGGCTTTATAGGGTTGTTGTAAGGTATTGATTTATATTGACATTACTTCCATGCTAAAAAGTGTTACATTTTAATCATTGGACAAAAAGCTAAATTACTAACTGAATGTAAACTAAAGATGACTGGTATTGGCAGTGAAATTTTGCATTAAGGCTATGCAATAAAAAAAAGAGCGCTAATAAAGCACTCTTTAATTAAGTTTCGTTGTTTAATTTGAACTAAAAGCGGTATTCAGCACCTGCGTAGTAAAAAGCACCATTAAAGCCAAAAGGTGCTGAGCGGCGAGAATAAGTAAATACCCCTGGGCTACTCACAATAACATTTCCACTTGCATCCACTATGGTTCCAGAACGAGAGTTACCTATTTCATTTTTGTCAGGGTAAACATCGAAGATGTTGTTGCCACCAAAGTTGAAAGATAATTCGTCATTAAATTGATAGTTAACACGTAAGTCAGTTAATACTTCTGCACCATATGTTTGTTTATCACCATCAAGAACCGTGTATTCACCGTAACGATTAAACGCAAGGTTTACAGTGAAGTTACCTAGTTTATATAGACCACTAACACTGATACGATCTTGTGGTTGCCATTCTTCAATAATTGAAATAGCTTGTTCAGAGAATACATCGCTTGGAGAAACTCCATCTAATGCACTATTTTGAGGTGTGTAGGTATCTGTAACCTCAGTTTCAGTGAAGTTTGCGGCAAAAGTTAAGTCTAGATCACCATTCATGAATTCTGTTTTCCATGTGGTAATAATATCAACACCAGACGTTTCAGTATCTGCACCATTTAAAAAGAATTGCCCTGCACCTGCACCAGAAGAAGTTAATGCTGCATCAAGTGCCGGTGATAAGCCTTTCTTCAATGAGTTACTAAGCACGATACGATCTTTAATATCGATTGAATAAAAATCAACCGTTAAGTTAATATCGTCAGCGAGCTGTATAACAGAACCAATACTAAAGTTAGTAGACTCTTCTTCTTTTAATTCAGGGATACCAATAGCTTGTGCTAACACACTGTCATTTCGGAACGTACCTACTTGAACAGCAATCTGATCGCCGCCATTTGGATTTGTTTGAAATTGTGTACTGATGTTGTCGGTATAAAGCTGTTGCATAGACGGGGCTCTAAAACCCGTACTCATGGCGCCACGTAACGCTATATCATCAGTAAGAGACCAATTAGCCGCTAACTTAAAGTTAGTACTGTCACCAAAACCATCGTAGTCATCGTATCGCATTGCTGCACTGATAATTAGGTCATCAGAGACTTCAGCTTCACCATCCAAGTAAAATGAAATTACGTCACGTGATTCATCAACTGATTGTAATGGAGCTGTACCGCCAAACCCTTGGGTACCAGCGCTACGATCTGTCGCGTATAAGCTATTGCCGACACTATCGGTATCATAATCACGATAAGAGTATTCATCTCCTGCCGTAACTCTAAATTCATCTGTGCGTAACTCTGTTCCCATTGCTAAAGAAAACCAATCAAATGTTTTGGTGTAATCAATATTAATGGTTTGTAAAGTGAGCTCTAAACCGTAAGCAAAAGCTTCACGTGGAATAGAGCTGCGAATTTCATCCGCAGATAATTGCGACGTGTACATGAGTGAGTTTGCATACGACGAATTAATAGTGTCACTCGTAGTATAATCAATGTTGTTTTCACCATAGGTGTAAGATATATCTAATGATGAATCATCATCAAACTCAGTTTTATAACCAAAGTTGTAAGATACATCTTTTATTTCGGTATTTATTTTTGGTAAAAAGCCTGCAGGAATTGTCGCATCGCCATCTTGTAACTGAGCGTTACCGCCACTGTTAGCATTATGACGGAAAAATGCAGCCGACTCATTATCTCGGCTTGAATAAGTGATAAAGCCATATAATTCACCGTCGGCTAGATCATAACCAGCATTAATCATTAAGCCGATTTGCTCAGACTCAGCATCGCCGATGCGGAACGTTTCACGAGATGCTGTTGCCTCACGAGAGTCTCCTAATAAATAGTCACCATTAGCGAGTTCAGTACAGCCTGAAAATTGACAAGAGCCATGCAAACCAGCTCGGTTAGTCGTGCCACGATCGCGAATGTTTAAAGTGGTATTTAAATAGCCGTTATCACCTAAAGCGAAACCTTTAGAAATATCAATATTAGTAGTTTCACCATCACCTTCTGAATATTCACCATAAGAAACAGCAACTTTACCGCCCTCACTGTTATCTTTAAGAATGATGTTAATAACACCAGCTATAGCATCTGAACCATATTGAGCAGCAGCACCGTCTCGTAATACTTCAATGCGTTTAATTGCTGCCGCTGGAATTGCATTCATATCAGTACCAGCAGTACCTCGGCCAACAGAGGTATTTATATGAATTAAGCTGGCTTGATGACGGCGCTTACCGTTAATTAATACTAAGGTTTGATCTGGTCCTAAGCCACGCAGTGTAGCCGGGCGTAAAGCGTCACTACCATCACTAATCGATGAGCTTGAAAAATTAAAAGAAGGGGCTATGGCTTGAAGCATTCTACCTACTTCTGTTTGCCCTGTATTTAATAAAGCTTCTGCTGATAATATATCAACAGGTACGGGCAAGTCTTCAGCTGTACGGCCTGAAACACGACTCCCTATAACAGATATTTGTTCAACTTCTTGTTCGCTAGCTTGAGCTGGTTCTTGAGCTAAAGCTGTTTGGCTCGCTGCGCCTAACATAAGCGGAAGAAGAGCTGCTGTGAGAGTTTTACTTTTATTCATTGTTATTTCACTCCTGAGATGTTTTTTTAGTTTTATGCTCAGTTGGCCAGAGTTATCAATAACAGCAGTTAATCCGGAATTTTTTAAAAGTTTTTTTAATCCGTCTTTTACCGAAAATTTGCCTTGTAGCGCATTTGCATCATGCTCTTTTGCTAGGTCATAAGAAAATAAAATAGTTTTATTCGCCTGCAATGCAAATGATACCAGGGCTTTATCAGCTCGCTGCTTCTTAATATCAAAGGTATTAACGTTTTCTGCAACAGTTAAAGACGTAAACAAAACACACGCGCAACCAAGAAGTTTTGCGTTTGTTAACGACGATGAAGCTAAAAACAGATAATGACAAAATAATTTTTGCCAACCTTGCAGGGTTAATAAACAGCTCAGAATGAAAATTCCTCTATTTTTTTTATTAAATATATAGTGAGGTAAAAAAGTTGGAAATACTAGAGCACAATAGTGAAAATTTTTAGCTTGGAAAGTAGAATTGATTAATGAATGTCTTTTACAACATTCATTAATAAAAACAGTGATTTAAGATGATGTGTTGGCTGTTAAGCGGATAGTATTGTTGGGGAGCTTTTCAAAATTGATATTAAAGTTACTATGTAAAGATTTAAGTAAACCGTCAATATCATTCGCTTTAAAGTATCCGGCGACTTTAATTTTTGCTAATTCAGGGTTAGAAATTTCAAATTCAGCAGTCGTATAACGGCTGACTTCTGTTAAAGCCTGCTTTAAAGGATTGCCATTAAAGACTAGCATACCTTGCTGCCAAGCAAGCTCTCGTTGAATTTGTTCGAAAGAAGTCTTTTGAGCAGCAGGTTTTATGCTAGCAGTGATAATTGATTTTTCACCTGACACTACCAGTAAACCAGGCAACTGTTCATCTGATAAAGTTGTTAATTTTTTTGAAATATCGGTTAGAGATTCGTTTGATTTAGTAACGAGTACCCGCCCCTCAGTGACGACTAGCTCCATTTCTTTATCGGTATCTTTTTGGACGTTAAAAATAGTACCTAAAGCCGTGAATGATTGCTTACCAGCATTTACAATAAAGGGCCTACTTTTATCTTTTGCGACGTCGAAGCGAGCTTCACCGCGAACTAAAGTTAATAAACGCTGACTTTTAGAAAAACTGACCCTTACTAAACTATTGGTATTTAATTTAATTCTAGAGCCATCAGTTAGCGTAAACCGTGTTTGTTGGCCCACATCGGTTTGCAGGGTTTTTAGTTCAACAAATTGTTGATCGTTTTTTATGGTTGAAAAAGGAGCATCACTAAAATAAAAGTTACTAGCAAACAACATGATAAAAGCAATACTTGCAGCAAGTGCATATTTCATAAAAGAATTGTTTGCTCGAGTGCTGGTATTTATTAAAGGGAATAATGCACTTAATTCATTTAGTACGCTTAAATCATCCCAAAGTGCAGCGAGAGAAAAAACTGAATTACGATGAAAGTCACTCTGTTTCATCCATTCTTGAAATTGATGTTTTTCATCTTTTGAAAGACCACGATCCATCTTGCTAACCCATAAACTGGCTTGCTCTTGGATATCATCTTTAGAAGTGAATGGTCTAACTGTTGTCATACTATATATTTTCTTTCGTCTATTTTAATTGTTTATAGAGTGTTTATTATATTCGCTTTCACTGCTTGGAGCACTATTGCTTTCAATACGTTCCATATATTGTGCACATTTTAGTAACCCTTTAGCAACATGCTTTTCAACGGTGCTTTCGCTGAGCTGTAAAAAGTGAGCTATTTCTTTTTGGCTAAAACCGTAAACTTTTTTCAAAATAAAGGTTTTACGCACAATGTCTGTCAGTTGCTCTGTCGCCCGACAAAACAATAAAAATCGCTCTTTGCTTTCAAATTGCTCTTCCAATTGCGGCGATGTTATATCAACCGTTGGGTAAGCAAAATCCTCTATGGAATCATTATATTTATTATCCCATTTATTAATGTGATTTAAAGCAAGATTTTTGGCTGTAGTTAACATAAAACTACGGGCGTATTTTATTTCTTGTTTTAAATCCGCTTCATAAGTGCGAATAAAGGTTTCTTGCACTATGTCATCAATATCATTAGGGCTGACAATTCTATTGATGTAGCGTTTAATATTAGCGGTATAACTAACAAACAGCAGAGTGAATTTATTATTCTGAGCCATCATTAGGTTCTTATTATTTTCATATGGAGCCCAGTGTAGAGTAAAAAATAGTCAACTTCAATCACACCGATAATAGGCACTTGAGCTTATTTGATGTATATTGTATTCAATATTTCATGGGGTTTAATAATACTAATTATGTGTAAACAGTTTTTCTTCTATAAATTTATCTTTATTGTATGTTTTTATTCGGCATTTTCATCGGCCCATGAAAGAGTTAACGACCTACCAATAAATCTTATTGACCGAACAGGAACACCAAAACATCATAAAGATTATGATAGTTATAAAAATCAAAAATATAATCCGCTACTTGATTTAGGCGCATGGCATGGATTTTTATTACCAAATGAAACAAATGCCTTAGGTGCATTTACCGGACCGCTTATTATTACGCAAGAGTATGGTTTATTTATCGCTGAAAAGTTAGAGCAATTAGAAATTGAAATTAACTCAGAAAATGGTGATGGGAAGAAATTAGATTTTAGCCAAGCAAGGCAACAACAATACTCATACCCTGGGGGATTATATCAATATTATGATTTTGCCGAATTATCAGTTGAGTTAGAGCTGCGTTTTGCTAGTAATAGAACAGCATTAATTATAACTAAAGTGACGAATAAACACTCTATAAATCAAGATTTATCACTAAGTTGGCAAGGCAGTTTGCTTTCATCGTGGGATGATAATAAATCAGTGCAACAAGCGTTACCCGATTGGTCTAGAAAATTAACTTCTATGAAAAACGGTGTCAATATCCACTTTTCAAAAGTTCGATCTCCGTGGCACATGCTTACCAGCGACAGCTCGCAGTACAAAATTCTCCGCTCGATCGATAGCACAACAGAAATAGATTCCATTAAGCATCATTATGTGAGTAAAACTAATGTAAACATTAAACCGTTGGAAACTATTGAAATAGTGACCACCCAGAGTTATTTCCACAATAAAGAAGAATCAATAAATGAAGCCAATATTTTGCTGGATATTCACTCGTCCCCAAAGACTTATTTAAAAAACTCAGCGAAAAGATGGCGCGGTTATTTTGCCAATATACTCGGTAATGCCAACAGTCATATCTCTGGGAAGGCGATTGAAACTTTAATAGCTAACTGGCGTAGTCCAGCAGGGAATATTTTGCACGATAGTGTTACTCCGTCTGTTACCGCACGCTGGTTTAATGGTGTTTGGGCTTGGGATAGCTGGAAGCATGCTGCAGCGTTGGCGAATGTTAATAATGAGTTGGCGAAAAATAATATTCGAGCGATGTTTGATTATCAAATCACAGTAGATGATGCCATTAGGCCTCAAGATCGTGGCATGGTCATAGATGCTATTTTTTATAACAAAGACAAAGTACGTGGTGGTGACGGCGGAAATTGGAATGAAAGGAATACTAAGCCTCCACTTGCTAGTTGGGCTGTTTGGCAAGTTTATCAAGCGAGTAAAGATGTGAAGTTTATTGGTGAAATGTTTCCAAAATTACAAGCTTATCATCAATGGTGGTATCGAAATCGTGATCATAATCGTAATGGATTAGTCGAATATGGCGCTACCAAACACCACTATCATAATAATGAAAATGGCGAAATAATTTTTAGTGTACAGTACAAAAAGCCATCCGATATCACACGTCTGTTAGTGAACTGCGAAACTAAAGCCGATTACTGGTTCAACTGCTCAGGGATGAGTTTATACCAAAATGTTCTTGTTGATGGCACATATAGCTCATTAGATATTGGGGCTCAACATGGTGCGGCATGGGAATCGGGAATGGATAACGCGGCACGCTTTGGTTTTATTGAGCCAAAACAATTAGCCGCTTACGCAGAAAAAAACTACCAAGGGAATATTGAATTAGCCCGTAAAGATTGGCAGGTAATGTTTTATGAAAATAAATCTGCGCAAGGTGAGCTTTTAGGGTTCTCCATTAATCAAGAGTCGGTTGAACTCAATAGCTATTTGGCTCATGAAAAAGAGCTATTAGCTAAAATGGCAAAGTTGCTGAATAAAAATGAACTCGCTGATAAATATCAACAAGCAAGTAAAGTGTTAGCAAAAAGAATAAATGATTGTTTTTTTGATGAAATTACTGGCTTTTATTACGATAGAAAAATAATTGAAAATGAGCGCATATATCGCAATGAGTGTCATGGAAAACTATTAGTTGAACGTGGTAAAGGTCCCGAAGGGTGGAGTCCATTATGGGCAAATATTGCTGATGAACATCATGCTGAAAATGTTAAGAAATCAATGCTAGATGTTGGCGAATTTAATAGTAAAGTTCCTCTAGGTACAGCGGCATTATCAAATCCAGCATATGATGCAGATATTTATTGGCGCGGGAGAGTATGGTTGGACCAAGTTTATTTTGGCTTAGTTGCGTTAGATAATTATGGTTATAACAAGGAAACACAACTTTTACTGACCAAGTTATTAGAAAATGCTGAACAGCTAAATGGCAGGGGTGCGATCAGAGAGAATTACAATCCAGAAACAGGGCAAGTACAAGGTGCGACAAATTTTAGCTGGAGTGCTGCACATTTGTTATTGCTCGAACATCTACGGGTATTGAAAATCAAGAACTGATTTATCGAGTTGTTGTAAATTTAGTGATTATAAACAGGTAAAAGATATTGAATAGCTGCTTGTATACATTTACTTACTTTACAGGGTTAACGATATTAGAGTATTTACACTTTTATAATGATTTATATTCTTAAATGAACTATGATAACGCTGTCATTTTTATGTTTGGTTATATGAAGGTTGAATGTGAATTTCTCTAAAATTATCGCGATATTATTACTAAGTTGCTTGTCTAGCTCTGTATTTTCAAAAACAACAGAAGTAGGGTTAGAAGAAGCCAATACTTCAGTCGTTGACCCAATTACATTATTAGCTGTAGTTGCAGTAATATTTATTATTGTTATTAAAGCTCATTTTAAACACTCTAATTAAGTTTTTTGTATGAAATAGGCCTTGAGCACATTGCTGTATGAGGCCTTTTCCATATTTAAGCTACTTACGCTGTCTTAAAGTGACTAAGTAAACTTTCTAATTCATCTGTTAAAACAATTAATGCGTGCGTGGCTTTTTTTCCTGTATGAGCAAGTTCAGCCGCATCATGAGAGCTTTCTGCAATCATATTTATACGTCTTGATATATCATCGCCGACTTTATTTTGTTCATCGGCAGCGGTAGCAATATGATTATTCATATCTGTAATTGAGCTTAATGCTTGAGCTACCTGGCTTAATGCATCGGCAGCTTCTTGGGTTTGAGTAACAGTCTTCGCACTCGAGCCTTTACTCTTATACATTGTTTCGACCCCTTTATTGGAGCCAGCTTCAAGACGAACAATCATATTTTGAATCTCTTCAGTGCTGTCTTGAGTTCTTTTGGCTAAGTTTCTTACTTCTTCTGCAACAACGGCAAAACCTCTGCCTTGCTCACCTGCGCGTGCCGCTTCTATCGCAGCATTTAGTGCCAATAAATTCGTTTGATCAGCAATGCCGCGAATCACGTCAAGTACTGAAACAATGTTAGAGACATCATTGCCTAATTCAGTAATAGCGACGCTGGTATTATCGATTTGAAACGCTAAAGTTTCTATCGACTGTACTGCACTATTGACAATATTATGAGCTAGAGAGCCTTGTTGGTCTGCATCGTGAGTAGATTGTGCAGCGGCCCCGGCACTATCTGCAACAGTCTGTGATGACGAAGACATTTGAGTCATCGCGGTAGCTATCATATCTATTTCAACTTTCTGCTCACTAAACGTATAGTCGATCTCAGAGGTTCTTTGGTCTGCGTCTTGAGTTTCTTGGCGAAGTTGATGGGTAGACTTCTCAATACTACTGACAATATCTGATAATGAACGCCTGAGTTGAATAGTCGATCCTAAAATTGAATTAGCTGCAACATTACTCGTTGAACTATTTTTGGTTAAATCACCAGAAGCAACACGTTGTACTAATTCTAAAACTTCTTGTGGTTCACCACCTAAGACGGCTAATAAACGTTTAGTTGACCACAATAACAGCGCGCCAAGAAAAATAATTAACAGTGCACAAGTAATTAGCTGCCATTTTGCACTTGACCAAAAACGTGCTTCGACTTCTGAAAACCCAATGCCAGTGCCGACATACCAACCCCATAATGGTGTTTGACGCGCAATAGATAACTTTTCTTCAATACTGTTATCAGGTTTCTTCTTAGTCCAATGATATTCAGCAATTCCATTAGGTTTGTTTTTTACTGCATTTTGCAGGATATTTCCGACACTTTGGCCGTTTCCGTCCTTAAACTCATGGAAACTTGTGCCATGAAGTTCAGGATCTAGTGGTGTTGCAATAAAATTGAGCTTTTCGTCAGCAACATAAACATATTCTGACTGATGATATTTATTATTACGCAGTAATTGAGTTGCAAGCGATTTTGCTTGTTGCTCGGGCATATGGCCCGCTTGTACATATTTTTCTAATTCAACAATTTGGTTATAGGTTGATTTAAATAGTTGCTCGACTCGCGCTTGATTGTCATCGGAGCTTGCGTAACGTAATGTTATTAACCCAGTAATAATGAGTATTAAAAATGCGGCAAGGATCAAGCCAATTAAGGCACTTGCTTTAAAACTTAACTTCATAATAGCTCCAATAAAATAACGGTTTTAAGGGATGTATTACTTGCACTAAATCGTGATAATCTGACTAAAGTAATTATGGCTTAATTTAGCAATAAAACAAAAAAGTTGAAGTATCTAAAATCCAGCCCGCATTTTTTAAATGCCAAAATATAAGATCATCATTCGAATTAAAGCTGTGTATGTATAAATTTAGGTTTTATGTATTTAATAAAAGGAGGGCTTTGAATAGCGAAAACTGTAATAATTAAAGGCTTTCGCTATATTGGAGGTATTTGTTTGATAAGCCGTTAAAATGAAATTTCTGTGGTTCTAAAGGTAAGTTCATTTAATTTTGGTTCATTTTCCTGCAATAGGCGGTAGAGATTAAGTTGATTTTTAGCTCGATCTAAATTGTGATTTTCATGGTTAATATGAAAATAGTTATCACCATCTAAATAATCAGTTAAAAACCTAACGCCGATCATGAAAGGTAATAATTGCGCACCAATGACTAAACTTTGCAGCTCTTGCTCAGACATTTTATCACCGAAAGCTGTGGTATAACCTTCGGCTAATGCAGCGTAAATTTCAAATCTTACATTCATGTTATCGATATCAGTGCCATCTTCAGGCAAATTCGAACAACAAGTTCTTACCATATCGCCGAAATCATGCATCAAATAACCCGGCATACAGGTATCTAAATCAATAACAGCTAAGGGAGCATTTGATTTAGCACAAAACAAAAGATTATTAATTTTAGTGTCATTATGCGTGACTTGTATAGGTAATTGTTGAATAAGTTGCTCAACGTTATCAATAAAATCTTGTTGAGAAAGGCAATAGTCCACTAAATCTTGGCATTGCGATAAACGTTGCTTAGGGTTTGCTTGGATAACTGCGCGTAAATGAGCAATACGTATCGATAAGTTATGAAATTCAGGAATAGTATCCGCCAAAGAAACTGCAGAAAAGTCACTTAACGCTGAAGTAAATTGCGCAAATGAGGTTGCTACTTGTTTTGCTTGTTCAGCTGTTGCAACTTCTTCGACCGTAAAACAATTCGGAATAAATTGAATAGCTCGCCAATATTCTCCGTGTGAATCAATAACCATAGCTGACTCATCGGTTGTAGAAACTTGCCATATTGGCGTCAATGAATATTGGTTTTGCTGTTGTTTGTTGAGTAAATGATTATTAATTAGCTCTGCATTATTAACAACTTGTTCTGGTTGCTTAAACACGTTTTTATTAATGCGTTGTAAGACAAAATTCTCATGAACATTACGCACTAAATAAGTGTTGTTAATTAAGCCATTTCCTAAAGGAGATACAGTGCTGTTATCGATAGAACAGCGGTAATGTGCTAAAACGTGATTTAACGTTTCCTGGTCAACAACTTTATTCATAATCTTATTGCCACATACTTGAATTTGAGAATATCAAAGACAAAATAGTCCTTTATTAGTAGGTTATATTAATGATTTTACTCACTGAAATCAGCCCTATATAGTAATCTAAACCAGTAAAAATGGGAAGGTACAGACGTAATATTATTGTCAGCTCAATAATATTAACGATTTTATTTACTTATGTAAGTTTGTTGTCAATTCTCTAGGTAAAGTAGCAAATAACACATTCTAATTTACCTGAGTTGTTTAAATGATTTCGATGCAACTCGTTGGTAAAATTATAATGTTATTAGTGGCGTCTCAAGAGTAAATCTGAAACGCCTTTATGGAAGGGTTAACTCTTTTTTTGGACTACCTTTCTAAATATTGGCGTTTTCGGAGTGACTTTGCGCGGGGAAATGTAGACAGAAACGTGCACCAGATAAATCACTACTTGCGCTAACCTTGATTGACCCTTGATGCCATGTCATCACTTTTGCACTAATGGCTAACCCCAAACCAAAATGTCCTTGTTCTCTAGAGCGAGCACTATCGAGTTTAATAAAAGGTGAAAAAATAACATCACGTTTATCTTGAGGAATACCCTTGCCGTCATCTTCTACTTCAATAGTTAACGCATTATTGATTTTACTCACAGATAAAATCACTTGCGTATTTGCATGCTGAATAGCATTACTGACTAAGTTTAAGGTCGCGCGATAACACCAATGAAAATCTAAGGCATAAAGTTTTTCGTCTGGCGATAACTGGCAACTTAACTTTATATTGTATTGCTCGGCTAGTGATTGGCAGTCATTGGCAACCAACTTAATTAAGTGATTTACATTAATTAACTCTGTTTTTAGGTGAAAACCTTGTCGCTCCATACCTGCATACTCAAGAAATGCAGTGGTCATTTCTTCCATACGTGTTAACTCGCTCTCCATACGAGAAAGGTAGCTATTTTTTTTAGTTAAATCATCACAATCTAAAGCGGCTTCGACGCCAAACCTCAAGCAGGACATCGGTGTTCGAATATCGTGAGAAATACTACGAGCAAGAATTTTATTGTCAGCAACCAGTTTTTCAATACGTGTTGCCATATGATTAAAGCTACTTTCTAAAGTATTAATATAAGACCATCTATTATGGGGAACTCTTATTGAAAGGTCCCCTGAGCCAATTTTTGCTGCTGAAGAGGTCAGTAAATAAAGGCGACGTGTAAGCGGGAGCAACCATAATAATAAAATAGCGCAAATGCCTAAATAGAGAATTAAAGTGAGAAACAAATTCTCTTGAGAATTTTCGGTTGGCATTAAAGGAAGCTGTAGATGAACAAGTGTATCGGGATGAAGCGTGACCTTTTTTAATAAATATGCATCTTCATCAGAAGCTAATAATAGCCCGCCTTTTTGTGACAATTGTGAAAGCAGTGACTGTGGTAAAGCGATATTATTACTATTTTGTAATGTAACTTTTACTTGAAATTCTTGTGCTAGTTGCACCACTTTGTCTGATAGCTTTGCCGATGGTAAATTTGATAATTGTTGCTCAAAACCGTCAATTAATTTCTGATAGATAATGAGCTCAGTATTTTCATGCTCATTGCCTTGCTGCGCCACGAGCTTGTCTAGCCCCCAATTTATCACGAAAAATGCGCCTAAAACAGCGACAATCATACTGATATACAAACGCTTCATATATTCTATTCAGCCCAAGCATCAGCGACAAATAAATAGCCTTTGCCCCAAACCGTTTTGAATTTTTGTGGTTTTTGCGGGTCGTCATTAAATATTTTACGTAAGGTTGATAACATCACGTCAAAGCGACGGTCTTGTCCGTCATATTCTCTACTTTTCAATGCCTTAAATACAGTATCACGGTCGACTACTTCTCCTGCATGGCTAGCGAGGAAGGTTAAGAAAGCAAACAGACTAGTAGATAGCTCAATTTCTTTATCTTTATAGGTGACTCTTTTAGCTTCACCATTAATTGTTAATGAGCCATGAGTAATTATTTGTGTCGATGTTGCTGGTTCCGCAAGGGAAATATTTTTTAATGCGCCAGTAATTCGAGCTAATAAAGCTCTAGGTCGAACGGGTTTGATGACATAATCATTAGCACCAGCTTCTAGTCCTATTACTTCATCAAACTCGTCAGCTCTGGCTGTCAGCATAATAATGGGTAACTGACTTTCTTGACGAATAAGCCGGCAAACTTCAATGCCATTTAAGCCTGGAAGCATAATGTCGAGTAAGACAAGTTGTGGCTGAAACTCAGCCATGCTGGCCATAACGAGGTCTCCACGGGCAACATGTGCAACGGTAAAGTTCTGTTCACGTAAGTACTCGCATACCCAGTCAGCCAGTGTTAAGTCATCTTCTACTAATAAAATACGACTGTTATTTAATTGTTCAGACATACAGTATTCCTTAAAATATACGCCAGCGACGTTTTCTTGGGGTTGCTTTATGCACCCAGCTAACATCAACTACAGCTTCTGCTACAACGCGTTTGTCAGTTGATGATAATAATTGAAATTCGATTTTTTTATCCGACTCAAAATTAAAAATAACTTGGTTACCATTACTATTTTTCCAACACTTAATAGCGGATAGTTGCGTAAATTTTAGCTTCGGCTGCTTTATATAAAGGCAATAATCTTGTTTAATGGGGTTATTCCAACTGAGTGTCACGTTGGCATAACATGTTCTGCCGTGCCTTAAAGCAATACAATTTGAAGGTTGGGCCGAAAAACGGCTGTCGTTTAACGGTAACTTTGTTGATTTTTGTACGGATAGCTCCGAGGCCATGCTAGGCTGAAGCATTATTAACAACGTAATAATAACTAGCCCCTTTTTAGCAAATCCATTGCTAAAGCTAGAATACATACAATACCCCTAACATCACTTTTGTTAAGTGCTGCTTACCAATTATGGGACTATCGTTGATCGTATCTGAATAATAACTCTGAGTAATGCCTGCGTTGAAAGACCAGTTTTGTGATATCGGGTGCTGGGCAAAAATTTCCAATTGTGCTTGATAACCACTTCCGGGTTCATAAAATGGACGTACGCTTGAAACTTCATCGTTGTTAACGCCAACAAAATAATCAGTAACGTCTGCTGAATAATAGGTAAAACCAGCTCCTAAATAAATATCCCAATTTCGATAAGGCACCAAATGACTATAGAAAATGTCAGCAACCCAACCGTCAGCTTTACTTAAAGGTGCAAGGGAGGCGATATCGACAGATAAAACTGAATTTTGATAAAAATGAGAATACCGTACACCTATTCCACGACCGTAACCTCTATCCTCTAATCCAGACAATGTCGGTATATCACTATCATTATTATCAATAATATCACTAGGCTCGTAACCCGGTACATAAGCCTTACTGATAATGTCGAGTTCCCAACTCTCTTTAACAATCAGTTCATATCCTATCTCTCCGCCTAGAGTAGCTGCGGATGAACGACGATGATTCGATTGCATAAAAAAGCCTTTGTAATACAAATCAAACAATAGAGATACATGAAGATAATCTTCAAATTCTGATTGCTTATCGCCTTTTATTGGACTCTGATCATAAACACCAGAAATGCCACCCATAAATCGCCAACTAAAGGTTTTGTCAAATACAGTTGTTTCATTATCGTGTTTTGGGTCTGCGGCAAAGACTTTTCCAGACGATATCGTCAGAATTAAACTTAGCGATAGAGCCATTAAAATGTTGAGAGAATTCTTTAGCATATCAACTCGCTTAATCTATATAGTTTATGCGGTAAATGAAGTTTCATTGCGTTCTTAATATTAGTATTTTTATTATAAGGTAATGTTACCAAATGTAATCAGTTTTGGGCAGAGAAGCTTGGTTGAATAAATGTTTAAAAATTGTAAGGAAGTGCATCGCATATAAACCCTGCTTTTGCGAGGTAGATTTGTAAGCAAAGCTATAAATTTTAACTATAGCCAACTTAGAAAAAGAATATTTTAACTTTATATAAAAATTTATTATGCTCTGTTGATAAAATTATTAATGCCGTTAGGTCAAATTTATGTCAAATGCATCAATGAATGAACGCCCTACATTCAACTGGCAAGATCCATTATTATTGGAATCTTTATTGAGCGAAGAGGAGCGAATGATTCGTGAGTCTGCCCATCAATATTGCCAAGAAAAGCTTATGCCGCGAATATTGAAAGCAAACCGTGATGAAGTGTTTGATGTCAATATTATGAAAGAGTTAGGCGAGTTAGGATTATTAGGCTGTACTTTACCGGAAAAATACGGCTGTTCGAACGTAAATTATGTTTCGTATGGTTTAATTGCCCGTGAAGTTGAGCGAGTGGATAGTGGCTATCGTAGTGCGATGAGTGTGCAATCGTCGTTAGTTATGCACCCGATTTATGCTTATGGTAATGAAGAACAACGATTAAAGTACTTACCTAAATTAGCAACTGGTGAATATATTGGTTGTTTTGGATTAACAGAGCCTAATTCTGGCTCTGATCCAGCAAGTTTATTAACACGTGCTGATAAGGTTGACGGTGGTTATCGGTTAACTGGAAATAAAATGTGGATCACCAACTCCCCTATCGCTGATATTTTTGTTATTTGGGCAAAATTAAAAGGCGTAATTCGCGGCTTTATTCTTGAAAAAGGTATGGAAGGATTATCAGCACCGAAAATTGAAGGGAAATTTTCACTGCGGGCATCAATCACTGGCGAGGTTGTTATGGACAATGTGTTCGTACCAGATGAAAATTTGTTGCCTAATGTTAAAGGATTGTCAGGGCCTTTTGGTTGCTTAAATAAAGCACGTTATGGAATTGCATGGGGAGTGTTAGGGGCAGCGGAGTTTTGTTGGCATAGTGCTCGACAATATACACTTGACCGAGAACAATTTGGCAAACCACTCGCTGCTACACAACTTATTCAGAAAAAGTTGGCTGATATGCAAACAGACATCACTACAGGGCTTTTTTCCTGCTTACAAGTTGGTCGTTTAATGGATGCTGGAACTTTATCACCCGAAGGCATTTCATTAGTGAAGCGAAACTCTTGCGGAAAAGCGCTAAAAATTGCGCGTACAGCACGAGATATGCACGGCGGTAACGGTATTAGTGATGAATTTCATATTATCCGACATATGATGAATTTAGAAGCCGTTAATACTTATGAAGGCACCCATGATGTACATGCCTTGATCTTAGGTCGCGCACAGACCGGAATTCAAGCTTTTTTTTAGTTGATGTAACGACGATATAATTTTCATTTATCGCATAAATTGTATATGTTTTTTGTTAATACAATAAAACATTACAGCGAGATATAAATTTTCCTAGGAGAATTCGTCATAAATCGCTTAAAATGAATGTAATAGTAACTACTGTAATGATGAAAACATGCTATCTAGTCGTAAAAAAAATGAAGTAGAATTAATTTTAGCTTTTAAATCCTTATTAAAAGATCAGTGTTACGGTTCACAAAGCCAACTTGCAGAAGCATTAGATAAGCAAGGATTTACCAATATGTCGCAAGCTAAGATCTCACGCTTGTTGTCAAAACTTGGTGCTGTAAAAATGCGTAATACTAACGAGCAGGTAGTTTATATTTTACCTGATGAATTAGCAGTGCCTAAATCAAAGCAATCGATCCAATCGGTTGTCGTGAGTGTTAAGCATAATAATATGCAAATTATCTTAAAAACTGGGATCGGTGGCGCACCTTTAATTTCTCGAATGCTAGATAGTTTAGGTGAGCCAGCAGGCATTTTAGGTACTTTAGCAGGAGATGATACAATCTTCATTGCGCCGATTGATGTTAATAGAATCGAAGAAATTACCTTAGAAATTAGAAAATTGTTAGATGTATAGGCGATAAAAGCTAAAATTTGCAAAAAAGGGTAGCTTCTCAGTTACCCTTTTTTGTTTTTAAAATCCCTATAAATTCAATGGATTAAGTGATGTGCCACTTGAGTGTCATATGACATTTAGGGGGACTGTCGTTCTAGTGACGCAGACCATAAGCCTAAAACGGGTTTTAATTGCTTCACTTAATTTACGGCAAAAAAGGAACACCCATGGAAAATAATACAATTAAAGAAATCGACAACAATACGACTGATGGAACGGTGCGATTCAGTAAAGGCTATCATTATCGTTTTACAGAAAGTGGTCATACGATTCGTTTGCACTGCTCGGCAGTAAACGGCAGAGAGAAGCTATATCTTGATGATGAATTATTCTCTAAAAAGTGGTCATTTAGACGTAAATCTCTTCATACATTTTCGATTGAAGAAGATTGCTATGAAGTGGAACTTAATGTTGTTGATCTATTAAGTGGTGAGACTCACTGCAGCTTGATTAAAAATGGTGTGCATGTTCAAACATTGAAGCAAGCATTAACGAAAAGTCGCCAACTAAATAAAGATAAACTGTGGTGGTCAATCCCTGCGCTCTTTATAGGTGGCGTTATTAGCGGAATTGCTGTTGTAGAAGTCGCTTTTATGTGGTTTGGTAGATAAAATGAATGTCAACGCTAATAAAATCAAAACACAAC